>Ga0209633_10000077_pt1 | contig 112405 bp, 82 predicted proteins | sample Cruoilmetagenom1_FD_187290 | JGI IMG/M metagenome (GOLD analysis project Ga0209633, IMG submission 187290) | Oil polluted marine microbial communities from Coal Oil Point, Santa Barbara, California, USA - Sample 1 (SPAdes) (version 2) | ecosystem: Environmental > Aquatic > Marine > Oil seeps ... | reverse complement strand
AGTATAGTTCGGTTAGGTTGTCCATGTAAGAAGTCCTTGTTGTGAAGTTTGTCTTGGTAAACTCACTTTAACAACTTCGGACTTCTTTTTTTATCTTTTTTTTGAGCCCTTATCCCGAACTGGGGTTACTTAGATAAATGGCTACTTAGATAAATGGTTAACCGTCCATACCGCCGCTTCTACCCGTGTCCGCAGACCAGTTTTATTGAGGATATGCTTGACGTGTACCTTTACCGTTGATTCGGCAATATCCAAATTATTGGCAATCATCTTATTACTCAGCCCCTCAGCAATCATCTGAATGACTTGTAGCTCTCTGCTGGTTAGATTACTGGCGATATCTTGAATGCTGGGTGTGCGCAACGTTTGGGCAAGTATCGAGGCTAGATTGGGACTGATAACCAGCTCACCGCGGAGTATTTTTCTGATATCAATAATAATCAGCTCAGGCTCCATATCCTTTAGCAGATAGCCATCGACGCCCAATTTTAACGCCTCTTGTACGTCTTCACCGCTATCAGAAACGGTGAACAGGACGGTTTTGGTATTGATATTTCTGGCTTTGATTTCTCTCAAGGTTTCGATACCTGTGAGCACCGGCATTTTATGGTCAAGTATCACCAAATCGACGTCATTATTTTCTAAAAATGCTAATGCCTCTTGACCATTACTGGTTTCGCCAACGACTTTAACATCGTCTTCAAGACTTAATAACTCGGAGATGCCGCGGCGTAGCATCGGATGGTCATCGACCAATAATAGGCGCGCAGGCGAGGTACTGGTATAAACTTTGGTGCTCATAACATACTCACAAATTAAAAAATGGTACAAGAATTTAATGATTTAAATTTAATAATTCAGTATTACAATGCTTAAAAACTGCTTAGCAGAAATCATATTTGAAAATGAAACTGGTTAGAAAAATCCACTAAAAAAACCCCAATCAACAACTTTAAAAAAGACCATTCAATCGCTTAAAATCACAATATTATGAGCTTATAAATAAGCATCTTTATTACTCTCTTCATCAAAGAAATTGGGCTCAAATCTGACCGTAACGATGGTGCCGCGTGGCTTGTTATCGGTCACGATAAGTTCGCCGCCGATATTATGGGCGCGCTCTTTCATAATCATCAAGCCGTGATGTTGGGTTTGATCGACACCGCCAGACATACCAACGCCATCATCGATGATACGCATGACGATATATTTATCACTGTCCTCGTATTCTAGGTGAATTGCGACGTTTTGTGCTTTTGCATGGCGGCTGATATTTGACAGCGCTTCTCTGGCAATCTGAATCAAATCTATCTGCTCAGTGGCGCTCAAATTAAGCGTCATAATATGGTTGTGTACCGTTATATTAAAATCGCCTTTTAAGGCAAACTCACTGGCAGCATCGTGCAAGGCTTCGTCGAAATTATCATTATCAATGGTCAAGCGAAAGGTCACCAATAAATCTCTTAACTGCTGATAAGCGGAGCCTAGCCCCATTTTTATCTGCTCGATATTTTGCGCTACCGGCGCTTTGACGGGCTCGCTGCCAGCGTTTTTAAGGTGTCTCTCAAGGACGCTGACTTGGATTTTTAGATAAGACAACGACTGCGCCAAGGAGTCATGCAGCTCTCTCGCAATGGTCGAGCGCTCTTCAAACAAAATCAGCTGATGCTCTTGCTGTTTTTGCTTACGTAGCGATAAGGCGGTACTGATTAAGTTGGTCAGCGCCACGATGAGCTCGTTATTTTGCGCATCCAATTCAGGACTGCTAAATGGGAAAACACTCCCTACCTCTGTCATGTTTATACGCTGCTCTGGCGCAACACCATGACCAGTTTTATTACTGTCATCATCATTAAGGCCATCATTATTAATGTCATCATCAGCGATAAAAGAGTAATTCATCATTAGCGCCGACTTAGGTCGCACGCGCAATTCGCCAAATTCTTCTTGTTGATGAACAATAGGATAAGACTTGGTATGTTCGCCGTTTTTCGTTGCGCAGTTATCACAGTTGAGCTTTTTGCACAGCTCTTTCATTTTTTCGCCATGCAGCACGATGGCATTTTTACTGGTGATATATTTATTCTGTATGCACAAGGTAAATTCTAAATGCGGCAAGGTCTTACTAAAATCTGCAATCAAAGCATCGAGCTGATATAAGCTCACTTGGCTGGTGGTCAGCGATTTTGAAAAGTCATAAAACAGTGACAGTACTTGATTGGCTTTGACCAAATGCTGGGTTTTTACCTGCACCTCACTCTCAAGCGAGCGCTGGTAGGTCTCAATCGTACTTGCCATATCATTAAAAGAATTGCCAAGCACTTCAAACTCTCGATAGCCTGCGATGGATACTCTGGTATTAAACTGACCGTCTTTAAATTGGTTATTGGCTTTAATCAATTGATAAATAGGCGTGAGCACCAATTGATGCAATCTGCGCATGCCAATCAGCACAATAATGATGGTCAGTATCAACGAGAGGATTTGCAGGTTTTGTTGCCATGTCTGGCGCTGCTCGTTTCGGTACTGCAGCTCACCAACAAAACGGTTCACATCTTCGATATAACTGGCAGAAACGCCATAAAACGCCGCTTTATCCTGCGCCAATAAAGTCGGCTTTAAGTCTTGATACCATTGGTCTTTTATCTTATTAAGCTGCTCATTGATAAGCGTATGTCTATTGGCACTCGTTAGCTGATAGACCTGCAATTCTGCCAGCCGATTTTCCATATCCTTAATCAAGATAGCTGTCTTTTCGGCGGTATTCTTATTAGAAAAGTCTAATTTATCTTGTTTAACAGACGTCTCATTTTCTTGGTCGCTGACGCCGTTTTGGTTAATATTTAAACTCGAGCTAAAAGGATGGTCATCGGAAAAACCAGTCGCAATCTGAAAGCTAATGCGATAAGTGGCCATGCGTATCGAGCCTGCGGTATTAATCGCCTCCGCATCAGACCGTGCTACCCAAGCCAGCGCCCCACTCCCCAACGCTGACATCAAGGATAAGATGGCGATGATAATAATAGCGCCCCAAGCATGAAGGGTTAAAGACTGGCGACGTTGAATAGACTTCATGTATAGCGTTTACCCATCAAAATTAGTAAAAAAGAGGCGTTCAGTATCAGCGTTAACAACTTACTAAGAGTATTAAAAGCATCTTAAAAAAAGCCTTAAAAACAGCCAAGTGTGCCTAACCAATCTCAAACCAGTTCTGGTTAAAAACTCCACACTTTTCAAAAAATAAAAACCATATCATTCCATTCAGAGCAAAATTTTAGTAATCATTCTGCCCGCAACATACCTCTTTTAGCCATCAGTATACCACTATGTATGAATACTCATCATCAGGATAATGCAGTACCGTGAGTTATCGTTTTTTATAAAACCATTGATTGTGATGATTTGCTGTTATCAAGGGCGCATTGGTCACAGACATCAATCTACCGCATCAATCCAATCCATATACAAGCAGTCATTAACAACAATCAAAGCGACTGCATACGGTAATTTTTATAACGGCTGAAGGTTATAAAACTATCCATTATAACTAAGCATAAATGATATTAAGTGAGGAATAGTATGGGCAATGATTACAACTTCAAAGGTGGTAAGCTCATCACTGACTGGCGACCTGAGATAGATGAGTTCTGGAAAGGGGGCGGCAAAAAAGTCGCCACTCGCAATTTATGGATATCCATTCCATCCTTACTACTGGCGTTTGCAGTATGGATGGTATGGAGCGCGGTCATCGTGCGCTTACCTGAGATTGGTTTTGATTTTGATGGCGGGCAGCTGTTTTGGCTCGCCGCGCTACCCGGACTATCAGGGGCGACGCTACGAATTTTTTATTCTTTTATGGTGCCAATTTTTGGTGGTCGGCGTTGGACAGCGATATCGACTTTGTCTTTATTAATTCCGGCATTATGGATGGGCTTTGCGGTTCAAAATCCTGATACACCGTTTATGATATTTGCCATTATTGCGCTGCTTTGCGGCTTTGGCGGTGGTAACTTTGCCTCGTCTATGTCCAATATCTCGTTCTTTTATCCAAAAGCGGAACAAGGCACAGCGCTTGGGCTAAACGCTGGTTTGGGTAATTTGGGCGTGTCGGTCATGCAGTTCATCGTCCCGATGATTATATTGGTAGCGGCCTTTGGTAGCTTAGGCGGCGACCCACAAGTCTCTGCCAGCGGCAAACTGTTTTATCTACAAAACGCGGGCTTTATTTGGGTACCCTTTATCCTGCTGTTCTCAGCATTGGCATGGTTTGGCATGAACGATATTGCCACCGCCAAAGCCTCGTTTAAAGACCAATCCGTTATCTTTAAACGCAAACATAACTGGATTATGTGTATTCTTTATATGGCAACCTTTGGCTCCTTTATTGGTTTTTCCGCCGCATTTCCGATGCTGATTAAAAACTCATTTCCTGCTATTGATGCGCTTAAATTTGCCTTTTTAGGTCCTCTAGTCGGCGCACTATTTCGTCCACTAGGTGGCTGGATATCTGATAAAACCAGCGGCGCAAAAGTCACTTTTTGGAACTATATTGTGATGGTATTGGCGGTATTGGCGGTGATGTACTTCCTACCTAGCGAAACCAATGAGGGCAGCTTTGTCGGCTACTTTATCTCCTTTATGGTGCTATTTATCACCACGGGTATCGGTAACGGCTCTACCTTTACCATGATTCCAGTTATTTTTAGAACCTTTCACGAACGCCTTGAGCCTGAGAAAGCAGGGACAGAGCCGCTATTTATTGAAATACGTAAAGAGTCAGCGGCTGTGGTTGGATTTACCTCAGCAATCGCCGCTTATGGCGCGTTCTTTGTGCCAAAAATGTTCGGTTCAGGACTGGGTATTGATGGCACCTTTATCGCCTTAATTGTCTTTTACATTCTCTGTATCGTATTGACTTGGTGGTATTACAGCCGTGCTAATGCTGAGATTCCTTGTTAAAGCAGATATTTTATAACAACCCTTTAACAACCGTCTTTTTATTGAGCAATGACCAACCCTATGAAGTGCTACTTGCTGATGTGAGTAGCACTTTTTTTTGTTTTAAATTTTTGCTAAGCAATTTTCAGCTGCTAAATAAGCATGGCTTATGGATGTTTAACGATTAGACGCTCAATAATTAGACACTTAACAGTTTTTTTAAGCAAATTTGATGACTTGCCGCTACTACTAAGGTGGTAGTGCCCTGCTCATGTTAGCTGATAGTAAGAGGGTGACGGCTTACTTAAAATGACGCTATCGAAATAATATTTACGGCTTAGCTGCATACCGATATCAAGCAATATCAAGATAGAAGCATTCTGCACTCAGCTCTAGATACACCTTAGGCAATAAAATAGAGGATAGCGAAATGAGCCATTTACTCGACCAATTCCGTTTTTTTAAACGTAAACAGGGCGAATTCTCCGATGGGCATGGCGAGACACGCGATGAGTCTCGTGACTGGGAAAATGTGTATCGTAGCCGTTGGCAGTATGACAAAGTTGTGCGCTCAACGCATGGCGTCAACTGTACCGGTTCTTGCTCGTGGAAAATCTACGTCAAAAACGGCTTGGTGACGTGGGAGACGCAGCAAACCGACTATCCTGAAACTCGTCCAGACTTACCAAACCACGAACCGCGCGGCTGTCCTCGTGGCGCAAGCTACAGCTGGTATATGTATTCAGCGAACCGTGTGAAATACCCTAAAGTGCGTAAGCCACTATTAAAATTATGGCGTGAAGCCAAAGCGCAGTATCCTGATCCAGTCGATGCGTGGGGCAGTATTGTCCAAGACCCTATCAAAGCAGAACAGTACAAATCTAAGCGCGGTTTGGGCGGATTTATCCGCTCGACGTGGAGCGAGGTCAATGAAATCATCGCTGCCAGTAATGTGTATACCGCCAAAACCTTTGGTCCTGACCGTATCGTCGGTTTCTCTCCGATTCCTGCGATGTCGATGGTCAGTTACGCCGCTGGTAGTCGTTATTTATCATTAATTGGCGGCGTTTGCTTGTCATTCTACGACTGGTATTGTGACTTACCACCAGCATCGCCAATGGTTTGGGGCGAGCAAACTGACGTGCCAGAATCAGCCGATTGGTATAACTCTGACTATATTATTGCGTGGGGTTCAAACGTTCCGCAAACGCGTACACCTGATGCGCATTTTTTTACCGAAGTGCGTTATAAAGGCACCAAGACCGTCTCTATCACGCCCGACTATGCGGAAGTCTCGAAATTAACTGACTTATGGCTAAACCCAAAACAAGGGACCGATGCGGCAGTCGCGCAAGCATTCTGTCATGTGATTATCAAAGAGTTTTATCTTAAGCAGCCTAGTGACTATTTCTTAGATTACGCCAAGCGCTATACCGACTTACCTGTGCTCGTCATGCTAGAAGGTGAAGAAGGCGCACGCCATGCTGGTCGCTATCTGCGTGCTTCTGACTTAATCGATAATTTAGGTCAAGAAAACAACCCAGAATGGAAAACCATCGGTCTAAATAGTAATGGCGAGCTGGTTTCTCCGCTTGGCTCTATCGGCTACCGTTGGGGCGAAAAAGGCAAATGGAATCTTGAGCAAAAAAATGGCACCACAGGCGCAGATATTGACCTAACGCTGACTTTAAAAGACAGCAATGAAACCTGTAAAGTCGGCTTTGATTACTTTGGTCATGTGGATCATCCGCATTTCACCTCAGTACCAGGCGAAGCGATACAGCAAAAAACCGTCCCTTGTAAAACCATTACTTTGGCCGATGGCAGCACCGCTATCGTGGCGACCGTCTTTGATCTAACCGTTGCCAACCTTGGGGTGGATAATGGTGTCGGCGGCGAGCATGTCACCGACGACTATAACGATGCCACCGTACCGGGCACGCCTGCTTGGCAAGAAGTCATCACCGGTCTGAGCCGTGAGCGCGTCATTCAAGTCGCGCGTGAATTCGCTGAAAACGCCCATAAAACCCATGGTAAATCGATGATTATCATCGGCGCGGGTATGAACCACTGGTATCACCTCGATATGAACTATCGCGGCGTGATTAACATGCTCATGCTGTGCGGTTGTATCGGTAAATCTGGCGGCGGCTGGGCGCATTATGTTGGGCAAGAAAAACTACGCCCTCAAACCGGCTGGTTGCCATTGGCATTTGCCCTTGATTGGCATCGTCCGCCGCGTCATATGAATGGCACGAGCTTCTTTTACAATCACAGCTCACAGTGGCGTCATGAGACCATCTCTGCCCATGAAATCCTCTCGCCTCTCGTTGATAAAAAGTTTTTCCCTGAGCATATGCTTGACTACAACATTCAAGCAGAACGCGCAGGCTGGTTGCCTTCAGCACCGCAACTCAATCGTAACCCACTGACCATCGCTGCCAAAGCCGCCGATTGCGGTAAAGATGTGGAAGAGTATGTGGTCGATTCTCTACAAGATGGCAGCTTACGCTTTGCTTGTGAATCCCCTGATAATCCTGACAACTTCCCGCGCAATATGTTTATCTGGCGCTCAAACTTATTGGGCTCATCAGGTAAAGGCCATGAATATATGCTGCATTATTTCTTGGGCACCAAAAACGGCTTGCTCAATAAGGAAAATGCCAAAGGTCACCTGCAACCAAAAGAAGTCGATTGGGTAGAAAAAGGCCCTACTGGCAAATTAGATTTGGTTGTCACCCTAGACTTCCGTATGTCTTCTACTTGCTTGTATTCTGACATCGTACTACCAACAGCAACGTGGTACGAAAAAGATGACATGAATACCTCGGACATGCACCCCTTTATTCACCCATTAACCGCAGCTACTGACCCTGCGTGGGAATCTAAGACCGATTGGGAAATTTATAAAGGCATTGCCAAGAGCTTCTCTGAAGTATCAAAAGGTCACTTAGGCGTTGAGACTGACGTCGTTACTTTGCCGATGCAACATGACACGCCGGGCGAGCTTGCACAGCCATTTGGTGGCACTGACTGGAAAACCGCTGGCGAAAAACCTGTACCGGGTAAAAACTGCCCGATGATTAAAGTGATTGAGCGTGACTATCCGAATACTTATGCCAAATTCACCTCGCTTGGCCCTGCCCTAGAAAAATTAGGCAATGGCTCAAAAGGTCTGAATTGGGATATGAAAACCGAGGTCAAACAGCTCGGCGACTTAAATCACCGTGTGACTGAAACGGGTATCTCTGAAGGCAGACCGCGTCTTAATACGGCGATTAACGCTTCTGAGATGATTTTGATGCTCGCACCTGAAACCAATGGTCATGTGGCGGTAAAAGGCTGGGCTGCACTCTCTGAGTTCACCGGTCGCGACCATACCCACCTTGCCAAGTCTAGCGAACATGAAAAAATCCGTTTCAAAGATATCGTCGCCCAACCACGCAAAATCATCTCAAGCCCAACGTGGTCAGGTATTGAGTCAGATGAAGTCAGTTATAACGCCGGTTATACCAACGTCCATGAGCTGATTCCTTGGCGCACGATTACTGGTCGCCAGCAGTTTTATCAAGACCATCCTTGGATGCAGGCGTTTGGCGAGCAAATGCAGCAGTATCGTCCACCGATTGATACTAAGACCACTGAGCTGCTCAAAGACGCTAAGCCAAATGGTAATAAAGAGATTGTACTGAACTTTTTAACACCGCACCAAAAATGGGGCATCCACAGTACCTACTCTGAAAACTTGCTCATGCTAACCCTAAGCCGCGGTGGCCCTTGTGTTTGGATGTCAGAAGTCGATGCTCAAAAAGCTGACATCGTCGATAACGATTGGATTGAGCTGTTCAATGCCAATGGTGCTATCACCGCTCGTGCCATCGTTAGCCAGCGGGTCAAAGAAGGCATGACCATGATGTATCACGCCCAAGAAAAACTGGTCAATATTCCCGGTTCTGAGCAAACAGGCACGCGCGGCGGTATCCATAACTCAGTCACTCGGACGATTTTGAAACCGACCCACATGATTGGTAGCTATGCCCAGCAGTCTTATGGCTTTAACTATTATGGCACCGTTGGTTGTAACCGTGATGAGTTTGTCGTGATTCGTAAAATGTCAAAAATCGACTGGTTAGAGGACAAACCCGATAACGAATTACCGCGCCCATTACCAACCACCATTGAGGATTAAAGCGTTTTCTTCTATTGAAAATCCGTCGTTTTAAAAGAAATTTTTTTAAGACGACATCTTTTGAAACGACATGATTGAAGAATAAAGGCTGCTTTTTCTACTAATATTTGGAGCACAGATCCATGAAAATTCGTTCGCAAGTCGGCATGGTGCTTAACCTTGATAAATGTATCGGTTGTCACACCTGCTCAGTCACCTGTAAAAACGTCTGGACCAGCCGTGAAGGTATGGAATATGCGTGGTTTAACAACGTTGAGTCAAAACCCGGTATCGGCTACCCCAAAGAGTGGGAAAACCAAACCAAATGGAAAGGCGGCTGGATACGTAATGCCAACGGCACCATCAATCCGCGCATCGGTGGTAAATTCAGAGTATTGGCCAATATCTTTGCCAACCCTGATTTGCCAGAGATTGATGATTATTACGAGCCGTTTGATTTTGATTATCAGCATCTACATACCGCCCCTATCAGCAACCATCAGCCTATCGCCCGCCCGCGCTCAGCCATCACCGGCAAACGTATGCAAAAGATTGAATGGGGTCCTAACTGGGAAGAAATCTTAGGCTCAGAGTTTGAAAAACGTCGCAAAGATAAGAACTTCGACAACATTCAAGCGGAGATTTATGGCGAGTACGAAAACACCTTTATGATGTATTTGCCGCGTCTATGCGAGCATTGCTTGAACCCTACGTGCGTCGCATCATGCCCAAGTGGCGCGATTTATAAGCGTGAAGAAGACGGCATCGTCTTGATTGACCAAGAAAAATGTCGCGGCTGGCGCATGTGTATCTCAGGCTGCCCTTATAAAAAGATTTACTATAACTGGAAATCGGGGAAATCTGAAAAATGTATCTTCTGTTATCCGCGTATTGAAGCAGGCTTGCCAACGGTTTGCTCAGAGACTTGTGTTGGTCGTATCCGCTACTTGGGCGTACTGCTTTATGACGCAGACAAAATCGCTGAAGCGGCAAGCACGCCTAACGAGCAAGACCTTTATCAAGCGCAGTTGGACGTATTCTTAGACCCTAATGACCCTGCCGTTATCGCCCAAGCGTTAAAAGACGGCGTCCCGCAATCGGTGATTGATTCAGCGCAGCGCTCACCAGTTTATAAGCTGGCGATGGATTGGAAACTTGCCCTACCGCTACACCCTGAATACCGCACGCTGCCTATGGTTTGGTATGTACCACCGTTATCACCGATTCAAAACGCTGCTGAAGCGGGCAAAGTCGGTATGGATGGCCTCATTCCAGACGTCGATAGCTTACGTATTCCACTGCGCTATCTTGCCAATATGCTTACTGCAGGTGATGAAGAGCCTGTTCGTCTAGCACTGAAGCGTCTACTTGCTATGCGTAGCTACAAGCGTATGCAACTGGTTGAAAAACAAGAAGTACAAAGTATTTTGGATGATGTTGGTTTGACCAAGCTGCAAGTTGAAGAGATGTATCGCTACTTAGCTATTGCCAATTACGAAGACCGCTTTGTGATTCCAACCGCCCATCGTGAAGAAGCCTTAAGTGATGCCTTTGCTGAGCGTAATGGTTGCGGCTTTACCTTTGGCGAGGGCTGTTCAGGACATTCTGACAACAGTATGTTTGGCCAACGTAAAGCCAATCGCCGCGATTTCATCGATACTGTCCAAAAGTGGGAGTCATAAGATGCAAACTACTCAATTTAATAACAATACTTCGGTGCATGAACCTATTACTTCATCGATGGAGTCACCAACTATCGGTAACTCTGATTTGAAGCTACTCAAGGTATTAAGCTTACTTATCGACTATCCAAGTAATGAGCTGTTTTTAGGCGATACGCTTGCCGATTGCACCGAGATTGTCGCCAAATCAACGCTGATTAGCCCAGAAGTACGCACACAAATTATCGACTTGATTGAAGATTTAATCGATACCGGCTCTCTTGAGGCGCAAGCGCGTTATGACGGTCTGTTTGAGCGCGGTCGTTCTTTATCATTGTGGTTGTTTGAGCATGTACATGGCGAATCGCGCGACCGTGGTCAAGCGATGGTCGATTTGATGGGTCAGTATCAAGAAGCGGGCTTTGAGATTAGCGTCAAAGAGCTGCCTGACTATCTGCCTTTATATCTCGAGTTTTTAGCCTATCAAGCAACCATTATCGAAGACGATATTCAAATTCGTATGGATATCGCTGATGTCAGCCATATCATTGCGCTGCTTGCTGCCCGATTAGAGGATCGCGGTAGCCTGTATAAAGGCTGCTTTAATGCGCTATTGCAAATCGCGGGTAAACCGCTTGAGATTGTTGAAGAGTATCAAGAAAAAATCAGCAAAGAAAAGCGCGATGACAGCTTTGAAGCCTTAGATAAAGAATGGGAAGAAGAAGTGGTGACGTTTTTGGATGCGCAACAAGAAGAGCGCTGCCCGTCACAGACGAGTACCCAAAACCTTGCGGCAAAAGCGGGGATAAAAAATGCCGCTGCTGCTCATGCGGTCGATGCCCCTGTGCACTGGGTAGACTTTAAAACCAACCAACCGGTTAAACCCTAATAAGGAGAAAAGACATGAATATCGCAGATCCTAGTGTACAGTCTTTAGCCAACCTCAATTGGCTGCAAATTTTCCTTTTTGGCGTTTATCCGTACGTGGCATTAACCATCGCTATCATTGGTACTTGGGTACGTTTTGATTTATCTCAGTATTCATGGAAGGCAGGTTCGACCCAGATGCTCAGAACCAAAAACATGCGCCTTGCCAGCAACCTCTTCCACGTCGGTATTATCGTGGTATTGCTCGGGCATTTATTTGGGATGTTGACGCCGCATTTTCTTTATGACCGTTTTATCAGCGCGGGTCATAAGCAGATTTTAGCGGTGGTCGTCGGTGGTATCGCGGGGGTGTTTTGTTGGTTTGGCTTAGTCATGTTGATGTGGCGACGCTTTACCGATGACCGCATCTCAAACACCTCATCGTTCTCGGACAAATTGGTACTGGTGCTGTTATTTATTCAGCTGAATTTAGGGCTACTGTCTATCTTTACCTCAGTAAAGCATTTAGATGGCTACACCATGATGAATCTGGCCGGCTGGGCACAGGATATCACCGTCTTAAGACCTTGGCAGGCAGCAGCACGTATTGAGCAAACTGACCTTATTTATCAGCTGCATATGGCGCTCGGCATCACCCTGATTGCGATATTCCCATTTACACGGCTTATCCATATTATCAGCGCGCCAATCTGGTATTTCGGTCGCCGTTATCAGATTGTCAGAGAGAAGCGTTCACAATAGAAACGTTGCCAATAGAAATAGCCACAATAGTGATACAGCATTGATGTTTGGATGAAGTTACGATACTATAAGATTCATTTTTAATGAATCTTATAGAAACCACTCAATTATTAGACGGTTAAATGCTTAATCCCAGCGCTTTTTTAACAGTTTAATGATGGTTTTCTTAATGACAGTTGTCAGATTCATAGTTTGAGCTTCAATCCCAAAACTTATCAATGTGAAATATCACTAAAGGATCCACCATGGCGTCACCAAAAACCCTAGAAATCGTGAAAGCAACCGTTCCTGTACTCGAAGAACATGGAACCGCGATTACTACCGTATTTTATAAAAATATGTTTAACGAACATCCTGAACTACTGGATATTTTTAACGAGACCAACCAAAAATTAGGCCGTCAGCAAACCGCACTTGCCATGACTGTTTTGGCCGCAGCCAAGCATTTGGAAAAATTGGCGACATTATTGCCGCAAGTTACCCAAATCAGCTATAAGCATCGCGCTTTGCAAATTTTGCCAGAGCACTACCCGATTGTTGGTCATCATTTATTGGGCGCGATTAAAGAAGTACTGGGTGACGCTGCGAACGATGACATCATCAATGCTTGGACAGAAGCCTATGATGAAATCGCTTCAGTATTTATCCAAATCGAACATGGCATGTACGAGCAAGAAATGTGGTCAGGTTTTGCGCCGTTTAAAATTACCGAAAAAGCAGAAGCCGCGACTGACATTGCTGCCTTTACTGTCGTTCCTGTAAATGCTGATATTGATTTAAGCAAACTCAAATTGTCTGCTGGTCAATACATCACGGTTAAAACTGACCCAAAAGACAGTAAGCATATTGCCCTCCGTCATTATTCTTTATTTTCAGCGAATAGCGATAAAGGCATTCAGTTTGCCGTTAGACGCGACAACCGTAACGAGCATAATGGCTTAGTGTCAAACTATTTACATGACCACTTAGACGTTGGCGATACGATTTTACTATCTGCCCCTGCCGGTGATTTTGAGCTTAACAAAGAGCTAGTGCAACAAAACGAAATCCCATTGGTATTGGTCAGCGCCGGTGTTGGCGTGACGCCAATTTTATCGATGTTAGAGGCGCAAGTAGCGGCCAATCCACTACGCCCTATTATTTGGGTTTATGCCTGTCAGAATAAAGAACATCATGCCTTTGACAGCAAGGTTAATGAGTTGCTTGCCGCCGCTGAAAACGTAGAAAAGCATATCTTCTACTTTGAGTCTGGACAAATTCTAGACGAAGCATGGCTTGCTACTTTACCGAAGCCTGCCGATATTTATGTTTGTGGTTCTATGATGTTTATGGAAAGCATCATCGACGGTTTAATGACCCTCGACCATGGCGTTGATAGCGTTCATTACGAACCCTTTGGTCCGAAGATGAGCCTAGAGTTGGCTTAATATTATCAGTCTAACTAAGTATTTAAGCATTGAGTAAGATAGAAAATGAGCTCAATACTTGGTTAAAGATAATAAAAAGTCAATTAGCAACAGCCATAGAGCCACCTTTAAACGCTTCATCAGTGCGTAAATAATTTAAAGGCGGCTCTATTTTTTTATTTAATTTTTGACGTAAAACTTTAATCGTATTTAACGATATTTATCATCAGTAGCTATTATTAAAACCCTTTTATCAGAACCCTTAATGGAGCAAAAGCCATGACTGTTAGTACCTACAATCCAGCCGATCATACCAGCAACCAAAACGCTCATGCCTCTACTGCTGCCAATCATATAGCAACTGGTAATGGGGATGATATTCTGCGGGTCATGCCAACCCTATCCGACTTGCAAAAACCACATTCTGACCAAGAATTTATCGAAAAAGCGATGGCGGAAGAACGCAGCAATCATAAGAACCTGATTGCCTCTAGCCGTGATGAGCTGCCTTCAGTGACGGTCAATGGTGTGATGATAGATAGAACCAATATCGCCCAAGAGCTGCAATATCATCCAGCGGAGAACAAAGAAGATGCGGTATTTTTAGCGACGCAAGCACTGGTGGTGCGTGAATTACTCAGACTGGCTGTCTTAGATGAGCCAAGTCTTGGCGAGACGGCATGGGAAAACGATGAAGAGCAAGCGATTTCTACTTTAATAGACAAAAACGTTCAAGCAACGATGCCAGATATGGCAACCTGTGAGCGCTATTATAGCCAGAATATTACTGATTTTAAGACCGATCCTATCATGACCGTACGCCATATTTTATTAGCCTGCCCGCCTGAAGATGGCGATGAGCGCTTAAAGCTTAAAAAGACCGCGTACGAGTTTATCGAACAAATCAAAAATAACGCCAATCCTGATGCCGAGTTTATCCAATTGGCACGCCAGCATTCGGCTTGCCCTTCAAAAGAGCAAGGTGGCGAGCTGGGTATTATTAGCAAAGGACAAACCGTACCAGAATTTGAAAGCACGTTATTTAAGCTAGATAAAGGACTTGCCCCAAGCCCTATCGAGAGCCGTTACGGTTTTCATATCGTTGAGGTGCTAAATAAAGAATCTGGCATTCAGATGACTTATGAGCAAGTCAGCCCTGCTATTCATAACAAGCTGAGCCAGCAGGCTTTTCACCAAGCATTATGCGATTATTTGTTTACCTTAGCGAATGAGGCGGATATCGAAGGTATCGAGATGACGCTTGAGCAAGAGAATATCTTCCGCGGCTAAGCAATGCGCTGTCGGTCACTTAATTCTTATGTTATAAAATAGCTGTTATGGTATAAAGGTTCTTAAGATATAAGCCACCTCTTATGCTATTTATGCTATGTGTCGTTCAATATCAATAACACAGTTCAATATTAATAAAATGAGTAGATATTTATGATTACGGTTGCAGAGCTAATCTCTGAAATACAGCAGCGCATAGAAACTTATAATACCAACGACTATCCGCTACATAAAAGAGACGTCGCAAGTTACGATTTATTAGACAGCCGTAATCATATATTGGCAGAAGATATTGTCTCGCCCTTTGCGATACCAAGGCAAAACCTATCGGCGATGGATGGTTATGCGATTGCTAAAGACAGCATACTCTCAGCAAACAGCACGATTAATATCGTCGGTGAGTCACAAGCTGGCAGCCCTTATAGCGGTGAAATCTCAGCAGGACAAGGGGTGCGCATTTTTACTGGTGCGGTCGTTCCTGATAGCTGTGATACGGTCATTATGCAAGAGAACACCAACTTTGCCGCCATAAAAGACAGCATTGATAAATCACAGCCTTATGCCATTACCCTCAGTCAAGACGCTAAACCTGATGACAATATCCGCAAGCAAGGCGAAGAGATTGAAACTGGTGAAGCGGTTTTATTCACAGGTAAGCGCTTAAATCCTGCTGATATCAGCCTGTTAGCTAATTTAGGTTTTGATAAAGTCGATGTTTATCAGCCTTTAATCGTTGGGGTACTGGCAACGGGTGATGAACTGGTGGCGATAGGCAATGAGCTGACCAGTTTGGCGCAAATCTATAATTCCAACACCCCTACTCTAAAGAGCTTACTCGCCCATTTGCCTATCACTATTCGTGATTATGGCATCATTGCTGATGATTTAGATAAAACCACCACTGCTGTAACCCAAGCGATGCAAGAGTGCGACGTCCTTATCTCTACGGCTGGCGTATCGGTTGGCGATTATGATTTTTTAACCACGGTCATTGAGCAGCTTGGGCAAATTAATCATTATAAAGTCGCCATGAAACCCGGTAAACCGTTTGTCTTTGGCGAGCTGACACAAAATCTTGCTAAGCCGGTATTATATTTTGGCTTACCCGGCAATCCGCTATCAACCGTCGTTGGTAGCTTACAGTTTGTCATTCCAGCCTTATGGCAGATGGCAGGCGCTGCGCCACAAGAGCGACCCATGCAGTTAAGCCTAACCGCAACGCTTAAAAACGATATTAAAAAATCAGCAGGACGGATGGATTTCCAAAGAGGAATTGTGTCGCAGAATGACGCTGGCGAATTTCACGTTGAGAGCTTTAGCAAGCAACAATCGCACCGTATCAAACAGCTTAGCCAAGCCAATTGCTTTATTGTCTTGGCACAAGATTCTGGCAATATAGCTGCCGGTGAAACCGTAAAAGTGCAGCCCTTTCCTTGGTTGCATAGCTAAACAACAGCTAAACAACAGCTAAACAACAGCTAAACAACAGCTAAACAACAGCTAAATAATTGAATCATTAATAACGGTATAGTCAAAAAGTTGCATGGCTAATCAATTGTATAACGAGTTACACAGTTAATAACTCTTTATACTGTTGATTAGCCATGAATCATGAGAAACTGCTTAGGGCGTATCTTGATTTTAAAAATCATAACCAATGAGCATCTACTACTTTGGTGGTAGTTTTCAGCTCACTTATGGTGAATGGTTATTTGCTAGCAAGCTGTCATAATCGTATTTAAACGGATTTTCCCACTCACAACCTGAGGCAACGCCTAAAAGTACACACTATACTTAATATTAATGGTAATCATCTATGAACCATCTTGCCCCCAACGCAGGTAACGTAGGTAATGCGCAATTGTATTCGCCTGCCGCTGCACCCGCTATTTTTGATGCTGACTCATCGAAAGCTGCTAGCACGTCGACGTATTCTCCGGCCATGCTCTCTCAACCATTAACCGATGGTTTCGCACGACGTCTCACCTATTTGCGTCTATCGATTACTGATTTCTGTAATTTCCGCTGTGAATATTGTCTGCCAGATGGCTATCAAGGCAAACCACCACAAAATGAGCTCAGTGTCAGCGAAATTGCTACCTTAGTCCGCGGCTTTGCCCAAGTCGGTACTAAAAAAGTCAGGATTACTGGTGGTGAACCCTCTATACGCCGTGACGTGGTCGACATTATTAAAACCATCAAAAACACCGAAGGCATTGAAACGGTTGCCATGACCAGTAATGGATATAAGCTTGGCAAACATTTGGCTAACTGGCAAGCGGCTGGACTGAATCAGCTGAATATCAGTATGGACAGCTTTGATGCCGCGACCTTCCATAAGATGACTGGCTTTGATATGTTGCCGCAGCTCTTGGCTGATATGGATACCTTACTTGCGACCACAGATATTAAGCTAAAGATTAACAGTATCTTAATGGCTGAAACCGCCTTTGAAAATCTGATGAATGCCATCGACTATGTCAAAGACAGAGCCGTTACTTATCGCTTTATTGAATTTATGCAGACCAGTGACAACAGCGATTTGTTTTTTGCCCAGCATGCACAGTCCGATATCATCACCAATTATTTAAGCAAACACGGCTGGCAAACCCATATACGTGGTAGCAACGATGGTCCAGCGATAGAATATAGCCATCCAGATTATCAAGGGCGTATCGGACTAATTGCTCCTTATGCTGCCCATTTTTGTGATAGCTGCAATCGTTTGCGGGTAAGTAGTCAAGGCAAGGTGCATCTGTGTCTATTCGACCAAGGTAACTACGATATTCGTCAGTATCTCGAACAAGATGACGTGGCGGGGCTTGTGAATACTTTACACAGCTTTATGCCGATTAAACCTGAGCATCATCATCTTCACGAATCAAACAGCGGCATGATGAATAACTTGTCGATGATTGGTGGTTAACTTATTAATAATAAAAACTTTTATTTTCACAGCAAGCGTATTTATTAAGGAATATCCATGAGTAAGCTGCAAGCCCCCTTTACCCCGCTTAATATCGCTATTTTAACGGTTTCTGACAGTCGTACTATTGCAGAAGATACCTCAGGGCAATATTTGGTTGACCAACTGACCGCAGCAGGGCACCAACTTGCCGATCGCCAGCTGATTATTGATGATATTTATAAAATTAGAGCCGTCATCAGTAACTGGATTGCCGACCCAAATGTGCACGCTATTATCACCACTGGTGGTACCGGTTTTTATATCCGCGACAGTATGCCAGAGGCGGTTGGCGTCTTATTTGATAAATCAGTCGATGGTTTTGGTGAAATGTTCCGCTTAATCTCAAAAGACGATATCGGTATGTCGACTATCCAATCTCGCGCTGTGGCTGGCATGGCAAATGGTACGGGTATTTTTTGCCTACCCGGTTCATCAGGTGCTTGCCGCACCGCTTGGGAAGGTATCTTACAAGAGCAGCTCGATAGCCGTACGCGTCCTTGTAATTTTGTCCCGCACTTTATGCGCACCAATCCAGGTCACGATTAATTCATGCTTGAAGTGGCGGATAGCTTAATCAAAGCAGATGAATACAATCATTTAGCAGGTATCGTTATCTTGGCAGGCGGTGCCTCCAAGCGTATGGGGTCGCCAAAAGCTGAGCTTATCTTACCAACAGGTGAGCGTTTGCTTGATTATCATGTCAGACAGGCGCTTGAATTAAGTGCCGCGATGATGAGTAATATGCCTATCATGCTTGCCGATAATGGACGGGGCTTTAGCATCAATCCAAATTTGATTAAGAGTTCGAAGTCATCAATTTTTCATATTAGGGATTATCTATCTGCTAACGCTCTTTCTAGCAAAAATATATCTGGCAAAAATCTTTCTAATAAAGATGACAAATCGATTGAAACCGGCGGCGCGTTGGTAGCGATTGAAGCAGCACTGCAATCATTAAAGAGTTTGGCAAGGTCAAACCAATTAACAAAAGACGCAAGCTGGCAGCAATCTTGGCTGCTGGTCATTAGTTGTGATAGTTTGATTCCTATCACCGATTTATGGCAAAAACTGCAACCTTATACCACGCAAGCTGCAGAAAAATCTGTTATTTGCCTGACCGATGACAGTCATTTATACCCATTGTTAGGTCTATACCGTTTAAGTATTGAACCTGATGTAAAGCGTTATATTGACGATGGGCAGCGGCAAGTAATGAAGTTTATTAAGCCGATTGTGCAGCCTGTAGCTTTCGTGAAAAAGTGGCAGAATTTAACCAATTTCAATACGCCTAAAGATTTTGCAAGTGCTTGTTTAGCCTTAAACAACTTATAAAAAGGTTTATTTAAAGGTTTAGTTAAAGAAAGCAACTTTAAGAAAAACTGGCCATTTAAGAGAAATAAAGAATGAATAGCGACAGTCAAAAAAACAGTAATCAAGCAACCAAGCAGCCAAGCAAGCAAGCAAGCAAGCAATCTGGCTTATCTCATCTAGACAGCGACGGTGATATCACCATGGTCGATGTAAGTGGCAAAACGGCGAGCACCAGAGAAGCACATGCAAGCGGACAAGTGGTTTTTCCTGCAGACATTTATACGCAAATCAAAGCCGCGGACGGTATGACCAAAAAAGGCAGCATCACCCAAACTGCTCATATCGCTGGCATTATGGCTGCCAAACGCACCCATGACCTGATTCCACTTTGCCATCCTTTGCCTTTAGATAAAATCAGCTTAAGCTTTGCATACGATGATGCAAAGCATAGCATTGCCGTGACTGCCACGGTTAAAGTTACTCATAAAACTGGGGTGGAAATGGAAGCATTAACCGCTGTTAGCGTCGCCTGCTTAACCATTTATGATATGACCAAAGCCATCTCGCATGACATTGTGATTGATAATATCCATCTCATGAAAAAAACCGGCGGTAAGTCCGACTATCAACATGCTTAAATTGGCTTTATGAATACCATCTACAAAAAGCTTAGTAATGAATAAATAATGGAGATTTCTATGAGCACTTTAGTAGAAAGCAATACAAATTCAGAGATAGATGCCTTGATGAATATTAACGTCTTATATTTTGCCAGCTTAGCCGATGAAGCCAATTGCCATGAAGAAAAAATCAAGGTGCCACAGTCAACATCATTGACCGAATTGTATGAGCAGCTGCGCCAAAAGCATCGCTTTAGTCGCCCGCAGTCGGAGCTACGCGTGGCGGTAAATGATTACTTTGCTAAGTGGACCGATGAGATTTATGACGGCGATAGCGTGGTTTTTATCACCCCAGTGGCTGGTGGTTAATTTAAAATAGCTTTTTATTAACCTACTCACTTATCCTTCTTTATCAATCTACTTTTTATGAGCGCCGTGACTTTACGCGATGCTTCAAAGTTAAAAATCTCGTTATACAATATTGTTAAATAATAGGCAGAAAAAATGACAGACAATGTACATGGGCAGTCGATGAGCATCAAGCGTAGCATCGATGAAGCGTATCTCATCGCTGAACGTGATGGTTTTGCGCTGTTAGATACCGATATTGATGAAAGTCGGCTTAAAAGCACCCTTGATGATGACAGCTGCGGCGCGTTTGTATGCTTTGAGGGCCGCGTTCGCAATCATAATAATGCCAGTAGCGTCAATCGTTTGACCTATTATGGTTATGAAGACCTCGCCATCAATCAAGGTCGCGCCATTATTAAAGAAGCCAAAAAGCGCTTTGAGATTACCCATGCGATTGCCATCCATCGTATCGGCGCGTTAGAGATTGGTGATGTCGCCGTTTGGGTTGGCGTCGTCTCAGCGCATCGCTACCCTGCTTTTGATGCTTGCCGCTGGATATTGGATACCATCAAAGCCGATATTCCAGTTTGGAAGCAAGAATACTACCAAGATGACTCTTCAAAATGGCTTAGCAATAACGGTTAAAAATGCGCTTCAAATAACTGCTCAAGGCGATAGCTAACCTTTAGCAATAACAATGAGCAATAACAATGAGCAATAATGGCGAGCAATAACAGGAAGGTTCCATAATAATGACTAAAATAATAACCATAACCTCAGCTTGCTTAGCATTAATGCTAACTGCTTGTAGCAAAGAGCAAACCACTCAGCCTATCCAATCAGATGCCGACAACACCACTGAGCAGAATCAAACGCTGCGTATCGCTGCTTCTGCCAACTTATCTGATGTATTGCCTGAGATTATCGCCGGCTATAAAACGGATAAAAACTTGCCTGCGCAAGAGATTGAGGTGACTTACGCCTCTTCAGGTAAGTTATATGCGCAAATTATTTCTGGCGCACCGTACGATATATTTTTATCTGCCAATCAAGAATTTCCTGCCAAACTTGCCAAAGAAAAACTAGATAATTTAAAGTCTGCTGACATAACAACTTATCCGCCGTTTACCTATACCCAAGGTCAACTGGCACTGTATAGCACGACTAAATCTCTACAAGGACTCAACCCTACTACCTTAAACGAATTATTAATGAATGAGTCTGACAGCAAAATCACCATTGCCAATCCAGAACTCGCCCCTTATGGGAAGTCAGCACAAGCGTATCTACAAGCGCAAAATATCTTTGAAACGCTCACTGAGCAAAATCGTATTATACAAGCTGAAAATATCGGGCAAGCGTTTCAATATGCGCATACTGGCAATGTCGATTATGGCTTTGTCGCCCAATCACAACTGACGGCGATTAAAGCCACGCCTGAGCAGTTTTATACGTTAGCGCCAGAGTCTTATCCAGCTATTTTGCAAGATGGAATAGTGCTTAGTGATGCTACTGCCGCGACAGATTTTTCCAACTATCTGCGCGCGCCTGCTGGACAGCAGTATTTTTCTAAAGCCGGCTATCTTGTGGTTGACCGATAAGGCTTTGTGGATTGACGAATTGATTAATAAATTAAATACATGCGTTTATTGATACACTTGTAAATAAAGTGATTAAGTAGACGGTTAGGATAAATGAAACGGTTAGCATGGACTAAGCCAGTTGATAAGTGACGCTATGATTGCTCAATCTCTGATAGTAGACATGCTAAGCCCCGTTTGGGTAAGTATCAAGCTTGCTGCTATCACCACCTTATGCTTACTGCTGTTCGCTACTCCTGTGGCCTATTGGCTTGCCAAACCCAGCCGTGGGCAAACGGTATCTCGTCTTAAAGTTCTACTGATGGGCATCATTGCCATGCCGCTGGTCTTACCGCCTACCGTAATTGGTTTTTATTTATTATTACTGCTAAGCCCCAGCGTTGGTATTGGTAAATGGCTTATCGAGCATAATATCAGCCCCTTGGTTTTTACCTTTGAAGGACTGGTTATTGGCTCTATTATATACTCCTTACCCTTCTATATTCAGCCCGTTTACGCCCAGTTTTTACGCATTCCAGCAAGCGTCATGGAAGTCGCGTATTTATTAGAACCCAGCCGTCTTAGACGCTTTATAAGGGTCGCCCTACCACAGGCGCGTATTGGAATTATTTTGGGCAGTTTAATCAGCTTTGCTCATACGATTGGCGAGTTTGGCGTGGTGCTTATGATAGGCGGCAGTATCTCAGGTGAGACCAAGGTTGTCTCTATCGCTATCTACGAGCAAGTAGAAGCGCTAAATTATGAGGCGGCACACATGATGTCGGGGATTCTTATCATTATGGGTATTATTATGGTGGCGCTGATTGCTAGTGTCAGCCGGCTCAATCAACGCCCATAACCATTTAATTAATCAATTAACTCAACTCATCAATTAATAACAAATCAAACTTCTCATGTCAAAAATTAAACTTCTGCATTACTGGTTTTTTCGCCAAATCCAACTCGGTTGCATAAGCAAATAAAGCTGGCGCACCGCCAGTATGCCAAAATAAAACACTATCGGTTTCTTTGATTTTCCCCGTACGAATCATATCTATGAGCCCGCCCATCGCGCGACCGGTATAAACAGGATCTACCAATATTCCCTCCGTTTGGGCAGTCATGGCAATCGCTTCATTTTCTAATGCGCCCCCCACGCCATAACCTTCACCAACATAATCTGAGTTAAGAATCAAATCTGACGCGGTAAATTCACAATCCGCACCGATTAATTTTGCCGTGCTATTGGCAAGCGCCAGTGTATATTGATCGAAAGAGACTTTATCGGTTTCGCCTTTATCAATATTGATGCCTACGATTTGATAAGGTGAGTTAAAGATTTTGTTGCCAAGCATCAAGCCCGCCTGCGTGCCGCCAGAGCTCGACGCAAACAGGATATGCGTCAAGGAGATACCCATGCTTTGACGCTGCGATTCTAACTCTTTAAACGCTTCTACAAAAGCTAACGCCCCTTGCTCACTTGAGCCACCGTACGGCACCACGTAGACGTTTTTGTCTTGGTTGGTTAATTGCTCAACGATGCGAGGAATATCTTCGCCTTTGCGATTGGCGCCTGCCCAGTGGATATGACAACCGAATAGCTTATCTAGCAACAGATTGCCACTTGCCAGCGCCGGCTCTTCGCCGCCCAAGACTAAATGGCATTCCAGCCCTAAGCTTGCCGCCGCCGCTGCTGTCTGACGACAATGGTTTGACTGTATCGCGCCTGCGGTGATAATCGTATCAGCACCTTTGGCAAGCGCATCACCAAGGATAAATTCAAGCTTGCGGGTTTTGTTGCCACCCAATGCCAGTCCCGTATTGTCATCTCTTTTCATATAAATTTTGGGACCACCCAAGGCGTTACTTAATCGTTTCAGCTCAATTAGCGGGGTTGGGAAGAAACCTAACGGCTCTCTAGGTAGGTGGTTATAGTCCATATTTTATTTTATCCCTATTATATTATTTATCTAAAATTTGCATATTGGCACAGCCATAAAAGCAGAGTGAGCTGTGCTGTCTGCTACCTTAAAGCCAGTATAAAACTTAACATGGAAAACAGGCGATATTTCTTATCCGATTAATCATCAACAATGAATAGGATAAACAAAATAATTAGTGGGCTTTTAATGAAAAGTACATAAAAAATCATCAGACACAAAAAAACCTCAAGCAAACTAATACTTGAGGTTGAAACTTTTGTATTAAAACTAAGTTTTAAATATGGCGCAGCGGACGGGACTCGAACCCGCGACCCCCGGCGTGACAGGCTAGAGCCAACAAACTATATTAAATAACCTTAATGTATATTAACATGCAAGTCCTTATGAATAAAGGCTCTATCATAAAATAATGCAATGACCTTTAGCGCATTTTTAAGTCATTTACTAAGTATAAATTACTAATTTTGGTCACACGAAATGTATTATTTATAATACATTATTAATTATTTAATGCATTATAAATAATACATTAAATAATTTTAGAGCTTGCAGCTATCCTGTCAATTTTTAATAAAATCTATTGTTGATCATAGTTATTGGTCTATCATATAAAGCGATAAATCCCACTAAGTAGCTTAGTAAGATAGGGCAAGAATACTGTTATAAGAAACCAAAGTGTTACTAAAGGGCTACTTCACATCTCAACTCATCGTTCCTATTATCACTAGATTAGACCTCAAGCATTTTTTATTGCCATGATTTTCGTATGTTATGCCAATAGGAATGAACTGTCAGGGACATAATCTGAATACTGTCTGTTTGTTAAAAACGATAATTACATAGATTCTATGATGGTGTCATTGTCACAATATCTTTTTATTATATAAGTTAGAATGGTAATGAATACATAAATATTAAAAACGTTAATTAAATATAGATAAATCCTTTAAAATCAAAGAACTATATAAGAAATTAATTTTTTAATCAACATTAATAAATATAATAGTTTATTAAGACATAAAACACCATCTTTTAAAGCTCTTAATCAACATTTATAGTTGAAAATACATTTATCCAATCGCCTGATTAATTTGCTCTTCCAAACTACGGCCCATACTATCCTGTGCTTTTGCCATTAGAAATATTCGCTTACCGTTACTATCTTTAGCCCATTGTTTACCAATATCATTTTTGATACGAGCATCGTCAGCAGTATCTATATGACCGCCTTTATATTCAAGTACGAAAATAGAACCATCGATAAGCTCAGCAACAAAGTCAGGATAAAAGTAGTCTTTTTGAGTTGGCAACCAAAATGATGAATGTTGCTGTTTAGGAATATTTCTTACCCAGTGTTTAACTTTTGGATGAAAGTCTAAAAGCTGAGCGCATTTAAACTCTTCTGCAACCTTTCCTGAATTAGTCTTCTCTTTTAAATCATCTATTTGCCCATAAAAGTGTTTCTCGAACTTAAAACTACCTCTGTATGGCCTTCTTACAGGGTAAATCCCTGCTTTAAACTCAAAAGAGTTGTATGGAGTAATAGTTTCGCTTACCTTAAGATGCTCAAACAAGTCTGATTGAAAAGCCTTTTTTCTCGCTAAACTGAAAAGCCTATTAATCTCATCATTTACAGCTTGCGCTAACTGAAACTGCGCACGATGTAAACTGGTCAGACTATATTTTTTCTCATTAATAAGGTATGACAATAGCTTAACAAGATAGGCTCTAAGTTGTATTTGAGTTAATCCTGATCTTCTAGTCCTTCTATCTAACCAATTAATCAAATCATCCTCAGTAATTGGAGTTGGCATATCCTCGAAATGAAGCTGCTTTGTATGCAAACGCTTGTAACTAAGAGACTTCTGTTCCGTATTTATATCGATTTCGAAGCTAGTAGCGGTTTCTTTAATAATAAACTGCTCTAAGCTCACGGGAAAATCAAGTAAATCCCACTCTACACTATCTTCAATGGTTTCCTTATCGGCAAGTTGCCAATCTCCTTCTAGCAACAAACCTAATTGCAAAATGGGTGCAAATGTAGCGTTCCAATTCTCAGGGGCTAATGCTGACTGTCTTTGTGCTCTAGCTTCTTCAAAAGAAGATTGTATGCTCTCTTGCTGTTTAGGAGACGCTTGGTTTAGCGCTATATCTTGTATCTGATCAAAAACCTCATCACTCGTACCCTTCATTATCACTAATGACGAGCCTTGGCTAGTCTCATACTTCTTAACCGATGATTGCAGCTCTAACCCTAAGTCTTCCGTCTTTAAATCAAACGGTAAAGGTATTGAAACCTCAGGCTCTTTAGGCTTAGTTGCACTCCCTCCTGCTTCCCCTAAAATTAATTCAGTTTGAGCTTTTGGAACAAGAGCTGCATCTGCTTCCCACTTATTAAAGCCCATATTTTCTACCATGCGATCTTTTAGATGGGTAGTGGCTTCGGTTGTATCATTTGATATAACATGTGCATAAGCTCTATTTAGCTCTGATTGCGCACGTTCTTTAGCGTAAGGCATTCTTAATACCCGCCCTAATAGCTGCTCTACATCAGTAGCCGATTTGACATTCTGTAAACTCGCTAAAATATAAGCGAACGAACAATCCCACCCTTCCTTCAATGCCTCTACAGTGATAACAACTCTTATAGGACAGGACTCACTAAATAGATTTATATCTTCAAGCTCTTTGGTCTGACCCGTTGAGATAGCTATCCAGTCCTCTGTGATATTACATTCAGACAATAAGTAGTCTTTAACAGAATCAACGTTTGCCACCCCATTTTTATCTTGAGCTTGAATCAATAAAATTGGTCGAATGTATTCATGCTCTTTTTGAGCCAGTATTTCTAAGTTCGCACGATGAATGAGTGAGTCGCGAATACAGGACTGCCAATCTTCATTAGAATGCTCAGTTAAAACAATAGGTAATTTGATCATATTTTCTGCTTTAAGTTCAGCAGCAGACACAGAGTACAGCACATTATTATCTTTAGGTGTAGCGGTAAACTCTACTAAGCAACTAGGGTTAAGACGCTTTAGCGTAGGAAAAAAGCTTTTACCACCTCGATTCTTATGCGCCTCATCAACAATAATGATGGGTCTATATATATTGAAAAAATTAACTAAGGAATGCTTAACTCTACCTATATCTTTTGTAGTCAAAAACGGTTGATGCTGCAAGGTATCTTCCGTAACTTTATCTAGTTTAGATACCTGATCAGCTGATAAATCTCTAAAAAACTCACTTAAATTTTCGTCGAAGGCATAAGCATTACGCTGATAAGTTTTATCCTTATCAATATTGAAAGCCTGTATAGTAGTCACTACGATTACACACGAACCTTCAATATCATGCTTGTTCAGGGTCTGTAGTGCTTCGATATCACATACTTTTAATCGGTCACCATATTGACCTTGCAAGGCTTTTCGATAGGGATGATAAGGATTAGATAATGCTGATAGGGTTTGAGTCCTGATCATATCAGTAGGTACAAGCCATAACACAATAGGTGTATCAGTATTAGCATATTGTTCAGCAGCAATAGGAATGCTATGAGCCGCCATCAGCGTCTTACCACCACCTGTAGGAACACGTAAGCATACACTTGGTACACCTTCAAGTCGGTCGTTATAACTAACAGCCTCTAAGCTATTTTCAGCAATACATTCCTCAAAAGCAGATTTAGCTCCGAATGAAGAAGCTATTACAAAAAACCTGTTCAAAGCCTCTAGCGATTTCTTTTGATAATTTTTTAATTTTAAACTCATTTTCTAATCCTTATTCGCTTGAGTACCATAAAGAGCATACGGAATTTGCTTAAACTCGATATTTAATGCTTCTAAGCTTGAATCACCAATACGTGTGGCTTCCCCAATAATGATACGTTTCCCATCGTATGCGTAGTTCTCATCAAGATATTTAAGAACTTTATGAGTCAGTAAGTTACCTCCACGCGGACGTGTATCGCCTAGTACACCGTTATATAATAGATAATAAGCGACTTCGTTATGTACCCCTAAGAATGGTGTATCATGCTTATTAGACTGTAAAGGAGTCTTTGTCTCTAACCACCATACATAACTTGCAAGGTCATTAAACTTAACATCCGAATTCAGAAAGCCTAGTTCATTGAACACAGGTGATCCAAGAGTGAAATAGTTAAAACCACCACCACCATTCCAATCTACATCATCCGAAATACCTGTATTATCACCATTAATGACTAACTGTAATCTAGGTAATACATGTGTTACTGCCTGTTCTCCCATTTCGACACCGATATACCTCCTTCTCATTTTATGAGCTACAGCAGCTGTAGTACCTGAGCCTAGGAAAGAGTCCATGACTAAATCATTTTCGTCAGTACAGAGGTCTAATACTCTTTTAATTAGAGCCTCTGGTTTTTTGCCTTTAGGAAACCTTACTCCACCTTCTTTAGTTAGGTTATTTAATGGAAAACCTTCCCAATACGTTCCGAGTTTAGATTGTCTAACTATCCTACGACCCTTCTTAAATGCAATATCTCTTAGCCATGCTAATTGATCACAGTTTTGACCCTTATAATAAACAGTTGTCAGTTTATTTTTATTCTTGCCTGATTTAGGAGTATATTCGATGCTAAAAAACTCGCCTTCATCGACTGCTTCTAGAACCCTCTGACGAATCGAACTTTGAGCGTTAGTATCTCTAAAAATATTCTCGTAATGCTTTAAATACACTTCTTTCTCGGTTAATTCGTCGCGCTTAGCTATTGTTGAAATAGAGGTTAGAATTGTATTCTCATGTTTATAAATTTTAATTTCCTCACCCGCACCGTCTTTAATACTCTTAAAGTAAGTCTTTTGCCCAAAGTCTTCCACTACTCTAGTATATTTCCAACTCTTTCCTTTATCTTTCATATCTTCAATATATTCAAATAAATCTTCTTCTTCCTTTACATCGTTGAATTTAGAAAAGTTCTTTAGGTTTTTACAGTAGATTAAGAGGTATTCAATATTTTTCTTAAGTTTTTTGTCTTCACCTCCACCTGATGCACCAGCACTTTCTTTCATTTTCAAGCTAACTTGGTTGATAAAATTAGACCTACCAAATATCTCATCACATATTACTTTCATATAGTGAATTTGATGATCGCTTAAAATAATGAAGAATAAACCATCATTTCTTAAAAAATCTCTTAACAGCTGAACTCTTGGAAACATTATTGAGAGCCATTGGGCATGCTCTAATTTATCATCATAGTGTTCAATCGCTTGCTCTGTATTATAAGGCGGGTCAATAAATATACATTTGACTTGACCACCATATAGAGGTAGCAAAGCCTTAAGTGCTTGTAAGTTATCTCCTCGAACAATCAAATTTTCTTGAGTTTGATCGTAATCACCATAAGATTTTTCAAACTTAAGTAAATGGTATGGTACTTGATCAGCAGTTTCTTCCGCCTGATTGCGGTTCACCCAGTCTAATAACGGCATGATTATTCCAATTTGGTTAAATGTTTAATTTTTTATAAGTAAAATTTTGAGCTAAGGTAATTCTTTAAGTCTATTTGATGCCTTAATCAAGTGCTTAGAGTCTCATATTTGCCCATACAGGCTCTTTAAAGCATAATCAGCACATAACTCACACCTCTACTCTTTAATTCTAATACAGGGCGATATAGAAGCGTATTAACTATCTTCTATTTACTTGGGGCAAAGGTTTATCTAATTGCTGATTAAGCAAATTCATATCCACTTTCGGCATCATATAAGCATTATGCTGCCATCTCACAAACTGTTCTAGTAACTTCTCATGCTGACTTTCAAGTCGCTTTACTTTAGCTTCTAGCATAGCAATCTGTTTTTTGGCAAACTCAAGAGTAATATCTGGTGCATCGCTATTTTTAGCTTCTTTCAAGCTTTCTTTTCGCTCTCTAAAAGCCTCAACTAGCACCTTGTATGACATTAGGGTATGCCGACTAATCGTATCCTCACCTAATACTTTAGCAAGCTGCTGAGCATATCTATCCCATGTTAACTTACCACTCCAATTATCTAGTTCGTGCAACGCAACTTTGAGAGTTTTCTCTGTGATAATTTGTTTAGGCATTTTCAATTCCTAATAGTGATTTAAGTGTGGATTCTTCAACGTAATCTTCGCTATTGGCTGTAACCTGTAAGTCATTCTGTGCTAGCGCACGTTTGATTGGACTAGGATCATGATCTGGCGGAATCCACAAAATAGCCCCTTCAGCTGTGTCCTCTGACTCAAGCAATAAACGCTGCGTCCGAATATGTGCCAACTTCCAACTAAGATGAGTTACCCATCTGTTAGCACCAAAATGCCCACTAATTTCATCACGTTCTGCTTTTTTGAACTGAGACTCTACTTGGTCTTCTAGTCTAATAATGCTTTCTAAAGTTTTGGGCATCCCCTTGATACAAACATGCTCTTTACACGTCATGCATTCGCCACCTTTGGTACAGGGTGACATAGCATAATCGTGAGTACACATTCCATACTCCGTAACATCAGCGATACCAATACGGTTTAAACCTAAGTCTGTATAGCTTACTGGTAAATTAAGTTTTATAGCTTGAAGCGCCGTCGGACGTTCATTAAACTCTATGACACTTCTAACTTGTTGCTCTCGCTCTTCGCTAGTTCGAAGATCATAATGACGGTTGTCGTTTATCCTTGCTCGTCCTGCCCATCGCGCTAACTGCCATGCATCCATACCTCCACGCTCAGCGTTAGTGGATAGCCAAACACGAATTTGATGTGAAGTTAGACGAATCTCAGATCCATCTTCGTCTTTATAACCCATTCTTTGAAAAAGTGTTTTAGGCGGATTCCCAAGTTTGTCTCGGATAGCTAGTTGAGCATTTAATTCGTTAACCGTAGGCAGACGCCATGAGAAAGCTCTGACAGCAAACTGATTATGGAACTCGCGATCACGTATAAGGACTAGAGACTCCCATATTGGACGTTCAATTGACTGTAAATTTGGCCAACTTGAGTTTCTGTATTCTTCTAATGTGTATTTAGCTAGCGCTGTATATGTAGGGCTTCCACTAGACCTTAAACTTTCTATCCATTTAGTCTTTCTTTGACCGATATAGTCCCAAGCTTCATCAGAGTGTAGATCTATATTCTTATACAACAACCCTTCTGTAGTAGCTCTTGAGAAGTTCATTGCACATGAAAATTCATATGCATTTAACTTTCTATTCTCAGAAAAATCATTTGAAGTACAGCAGTCTTCGTGACGCAAGAAGGTATTATGATTTTCGTAGGCAAATCTAGCAGCATCTCGTGCAGGCTGCCCAATCTCAATTAGCCTTCTATGAGCCTCTAAAACAGTTTCTTCAAGGTCTTTAGGAACCCACTTGATTGTATGACCGAAGCCCTTTTTAGCATACCATCTGACACCTAACGCTCCATTTTCGCCTCGGTGAATACAATCAACCGTTAATTCCGAAAGTTCGCCACCTCTTCCAGGTGCAAACATTAGCAGTGCTACAATACTAGACCAATACTTGTCTTCTTGATTATCAGCTTTTGCAAAACTATCTGCCAAAGCTAACATTTGATGCATACTTGGACAACGTGTATCCTGCCATTCTATAGATTCTTTGTCAGTTCTTTCGGCTTTTGCGCCTACTTTAGGCCAAGGATTTACCCATGCCTGTAGTGTAGGTACAAACCTCTTATCCCGAATGAAATCAAGCAGAATTTGAATTTGGTAACCTACTTTATTTCTGCGGTCATCATTAGTTATCCGAAGCGTAGTTAGTTCATTCACCTTACTAAGGACTAAACCGTCAACTTTTAATATATCGGCATCATCATGAACCTCAAACAAAGCATCATGAATTAGGCGTAAAGCGACCATCTTATTAGTAACACTTGAAACAGCTTTGATGCTTTGGTTGTAACGAATATAAGATTTTGCGAAAGATAGGAAAGGTTCTTCTAAAGGATCAAAGTTAGCAGGATTCGAAACTTCACGATATTTTGAAAAGGTCATTGCTATTGAACGCCCTTTTTGTTCGTGTTTCCAGTTATTACTCTGCCAACCGCCCTGATCATCATAGAGCGTCAATTTATCACGACAATCGACAATAAAACTCTCTAAGTTCCTTTTAGCTGTTAGCTCGTCTTTAGGTTGAAAATGAATAACATTAGACATTTACTATTCTCTCCTCTGACTTGATAGCTTCACACATAAGAACGACTTGTTGTACAGCAAGTAGTAACCTGTCTGTTGATTGAATAACGTTTTGTGAAATACCTAGCTCCTCTTGTTTTTTTCTTTCTGCTAAGACTTCCGTGAGAACATTAGTATGAGGAGCTTCTAACCAAGGTTGAAAATTTATGCAGGTATAGCATGCTCTATACCCAGATGCACAAAAGGAATGCGTTCCACAATTACCCACGTTTTCAGAAGCTCTATTCTTAACCCTGCTATTAGGGTCGTTTGCCCTAATAGCATCTCTTTCAGAAGAAATTAGTTTTCCCGCAAATGCCTGCGCTAGCGGCGCTAATATTGGAGCCATCACTTCATCAATCTGTTGGGCAGTTTCTTCGGTGTTTTCTACATAAATACCAATATTTTGAGTATCCGAGTGATCTAATGCCGCCGCTAAAGCAACACCTGTTATTCCTCTACGTGTAAGATTAGTACCTTTTGTATATCTGAACCTATAAGCCGTAAAATTAATAAAATCCCCAGTTCTCTCAGAATAAGCGGTATTTTTAATAGATACTCCTTTAAGCAAGGAGATGGCATTGCTTCTTGTCATATGTAGATAGTCAGGCAAATCATTTAACTTTTTAACTAAATCTTTTTCATCTACTATCTCAATTAGCCTAGATTCTTCTAAAAAAATGGGAATCTCACACTGTATTTTTGGATGCAGAGTAATCCCTAAATTTTTTTCAATTAGCTTTATTGATTCATTACGTTTGTTATTCAAAATAAGGTATAAATCTTCGTTGATTGTGAAAGGTGTAAACTGTTCTCTAAAACCAAATCCACGTTGCTTAGCCCTAGGGCAGTTAATAATATAATCGTGCCCATGACTATCCTCACGGTAAATAATGTCTTTTGACCTCAAAGAGCGAATTTGAACAGTTCGACGACCAGTGAATGCTAGTACCATGAAGAAAGAATACTCTGTGAGGTTCAGTAATTTTGTATTGAATGCATTTGACGCCCAATCAATTAAGGATCCTAACTCATTATGAGTTAACGGCCCAGAATGTGGACATGCTCCTTTAACCGCCTTACCTTTTGCAAAGCCTTTAAGTTTTAATTCATCTAAGTAATTCATTACTACTTTATTAATACCTGCAAAGCGCCACTCATACCAAGATAGTAGGAACCCTTTTAAAGCGCCTAACTTGTGCTCATCAACTGAATCAAGTGAAGCTCTATAATTAGACAAAGCCTCTACTGTTATCCTGTCATCAGTATTGGCTTTCATAAAGAGATTAAAGTTATTAAACATATTGAAGGTATGCATTGCTGAAAGCTCTTCTGCATATCGACACAAAGCTTCCTTAAAGCTATGTTTTAACTCTCTATTCATAGGTGTGAGACGTTTGAAATATATAACAGTGGAGCCATCTAAACGCCACTCATCATTATCAAAATCAAAAGTATATCCGCCTTTACTAATATGTCGTATAGGAACTTTTAATTCTGTTGTTTCAAAATCATCATGGGCTTCTGAATCACCATTATTTTTTAATAAGCCATTCATGCTATGCATCCTTGTGTATAAATTCAGACCAATGCTCTATATCTTCACGCATAACTCGATCTGCTTCTTCCCTTATATGTCTTAAATTATATCCCTCAGCAGTACTCTCAGAACTCCATCCATTAAGATCCTTTCTAATTTGCATCTCTTTTTTTTCGTTTATTGAATCTATGCTTGAGTTTCCTTTTGCTGCTGCATTTATCGCATCTATACGCTTTGAAAGGTTATAATTAAAATTATGTCGAAACCCGTGTCTTGTTATTTCTTCAAGTAAATCTGGGCTAACTGCTATTGCAGGCTTAAGAATACGATTAACAAACGTACTATTAGATATTGGTTTACCATAATAGTTACCACGTTTATGAGTGACAAAGATATAAGGGTGTCCTTTAGCTTTATCTGTAGCAGCACGATTTTCCATAATGTAGCTTTTTAATCGTTCAACGAGAGTTGCACTAACAGGGATTCTACGTTCTCTCGTTTTAGCTACTGGCTGCATTTTTCTAGGGTCTTCAACGGCATCATGACGTCTCACAACTGAAATAGCATTATCATAGAAATCTATGTCATCAATTTGCAACGCTAAGATTTCACCTGCTCTCATACCTGTATTATTCATGACTTCAAATATAATTGCATTGCGTAACTTGACGTCTATACCTTTAAAAGGGTTATCAGGTGAATCTTCTTTCACTATCTCTAATATTCTAGAAAAGGCTTCAGGTGGTGCAGACTTTGAATTAGGGTCAGCAGCAAGACCTTTTCCTTTGTTACCCTTGGGCTTATTAGATAATAGGGAATTATTCATGTTAGTAATTGAAGTTGACACACTCTCATTTACTAGTTTGTTTTTTAGTAAGACTCGGACTATAAAGTCTAAGTAGGAAGCTATATGTGACATTCTATTTGAAGCATGGTTACTAGAAACACTTTGAATAGGCATAAAGTTCGCAGTTGAGGCTGACGGAAACTTTACTACGTTGCTTTTTGACCTTTTTAACCAATTCCTCAAGCTTCTACTATCTAGCATACAGTGATCACGAATAGAGTAGACATCCTCATTACTTAAGAACTTAGACTCTACAAACTCTTCTATAAGGTTTCTATTGTTTATCTCTTCCCATAGTTTAAGGTGTATCAAATGCCCAAGAGTATTGATAATTGCGGATTGTGTTTGAGAAGGTCTTAGCTTCTCTGTCACATATAATGTAACCCAATAGTCAGGAGTACCATCTGAATCCATTAGCATTGGATATCTTTCCCCATTACTAAATATTAAGTTCTTAATCTGAGCCATGTGACAAACCTTTTAATCAACACTTAATCATGTATGTTATTCACAACTCTATTATAAACTACTTTTATTCTTTAGATATAGAAAAAGGGTCTATTTAAATAGACCCTATCTAATTTAATCAACAGTTTGTATTTATGTATTCGTTAAAATGGGATATCGTCATCGACTGGACCATCTGGCATACCAACTTCAAGATAATCAATTTCTTTAATCAGCTGTGCTTTGACGTCTTCAAAATAGCTATTCCAATCATCAATATTACTAATAGTTTGATAGTCCTCACTGTCTTTGATTATAAATATTTCGTCTTCAAGGTTTTTTATCTTATGTTTGAGCGTCTTAATAATGACTTTTAGCTGATCTGACTCGCTGACAGTTTCTGAACGTGGTTTGAATATGTCTTGTCTTAATTCAGATAAAATCTGCTTCACTTCGTCCACATCGTTCTTCTTATAAGCCTCATTAAGCTTAATAAAAATCTCTTGCGCGAGGTCTTTCATATTTTCATTAACACGATCAGGGTGGCAGATTTGACTGGCTTGTCGATAGGCTTTTTTTATCTCTAAACGTTGCTCATTATCTAGCTCGTAGATTTCTTTTTCAGATTCGAGTTCAAACTGCTCATTATAGTCTTCCTCATCTTTCACCGCTTCTGCGTACTCTTCTGGATCATCTTCAGTAGATATTTTACGCAGCTCTAATAAGCGTTTGATGTAACTGCCAAGCTCTTGTGTATGGCGATGATAAAACTCTGAGCACAGTTGCTCTAATTCTATTTTTTCATTGTCATAGGCATTGAGCTGATGTTCAAGCTGACGGATTTCTAATTTTAAAGCGCTAATATCAATGTCGTTATAGATAACTAAGGCATGATGGTTTCTAATAAACAGGTCAATAAGCGTTATTGCAGTTTCAAAGCTATGCTGCTGTAGTGCTTGAGTGATAGCAGCGATATCTTGCTGAAAAGCATATACTTTCAGCTTGTCATTTTCACGAGTGATGTCTTCTATGTCTTCCAAAACGACATAGTTCTTGATAATCTCAAGGCGCTTAATGATTTTATCGAGCGGTAGCTCTGGAGTGTCTTCTTGATGATCAAAGTAGGTATTACGAATTTTTTTGAACTGTTTAATGAATTGTTCTGCTAAAACCTCATCACCTTTGGTAATAAGTATATTCTCATGATTCTTTTCAGCTTTATAGCTCCAGTTATAAGAGCCATTAATCACAGTGTCGTTATCAATAATACAAAACTTATTATGCATAAGGTCTTGCTTACCGTCACCAATAAGATAAACAGCGGAGCTACCTATATCTAATTGATTATAATCAATTAGACTTTGTTGATTAATATGGTCATTAGATAGCATAAGTTGGACTGTGACGCCTTGCTGCGCTTTTTGTAGCATGACGTTAAATAAGTTTTGATTGGTGAACCAAGCAACGGCAATATAAACACTGCTTTGTGCTTTTTCAAGCTCAAGCGAGATACGGTTAGCAATACATTCAAAAATGGCTTCAGTTTGCAAGTTGGATTACCTTATAATACTTAATAGATTATATCTTTATCGAGCCAATTAGGTAACTCGCTAAAATTATTATCTTGAAGAGAAAGATAGAACAGATTGGTCAGATTACCAATACTTTTAGGTAGCTCACTAAACTGATTAAACCTAATATTAAGCTCAGTTAAATTGGTCAGATTACCAATGCTTTCAGGTAGCTCACTAAGTTGATTATACCTAATATCAAGCTCAGTTAAATTGGTCAGATTACCAATACTTTCAGGTAGCACGCTTAGCTGATTAAGCACGATCTTAAGCTTGGTTAAATTGGTCAAATTACCAATACTTTCAGGTAACTCGCTCAACTCATTACCACTAATATTAAGCTCAGTTAAATTGGTCAAATTACCAATACTTTCAGGTAACTCGCTCAACTCATTACCACTAATATTAAGCTCAGTTAAATTGGTCAGATTACCAATACTTTCAGGTAGCTCGCTAAGCTGATAACCAATAGCTTTACGCGATTGAGATTTAGTTATCTTGTTAATTTCCTTCTCAAGAAGCTTACCGTGAACACTACAACCAACATCAAGCTTGGTCAATTCTAATAGTTTTTCTCGATCACGCGGTACTCTCCGTTCATGTATTCCAAACTCATCTGCCCATTCCCAAATCTCTTGCATCCAGCTTTCATCAACCAATGATTGTCTAGAGGTTCTTGTTATTGCTGCTGCTCTGATAATATCAGACGTTAGGCTGATTTGGCTTCTACGACCTTTGCTAGTCATCAACCCCTTGCTAGTAGACTTAATTAGAGCGTTTGATTCTATAGATTCTGGATCATCTTCTGGAGTCATAGTTTACCTACTTGCTTTGTTGAGAGCTCGTTATAACAATATGAGTAGATCATAACATAGTGTATTGTTTTAGAAAGGGCACGGTTATGCAGAGTCAGCAAGTGCCAACTACACAAAGAAAATAATATAGTTGAAAATCTTCTAGGCTTAAGTACGGATTTGACGGCAGAGGTCAGCGTAAATATGGTGGTTTAAAGACGATATTATATTCAAGAGTTTTCAGTGATCAATTAAAAAGATGGTAAACCGACTATTTCTTGTTAAACGTATAGATTAAATTTTCTTAGCGTTTATGCTTATAGACAAAATCTCGCTGACGTCCAAAATATTCAGTGAATTGTTTAGCACTTATTTTGTGACCCATAAGCTTTAAATATACGCGTTCTAACTCTTCCGAGCTCACAACAACATCCTTCAGAGCAAAGAAGTTATTTCCAAGTGCTGACATATTTGCTTGAGATAAAGACTTTAAAAAATCTAATAGAATTAAAATTTGCAACTCATCTTTAAATGCTTTTCTACTCTGTCCTTCTGCTGGACTGAGTTCTATTGCTACTAACTGCTTATTCGTTCTCAACACTTCATCATCGAACCAAGGATTAAAACAACCTGCAACTATTTGATAATCAATATTCGCTTTTTCTTTACTGTTTTTAGGCTGATTTAGTAACTTTACTTGTTCACGATTTGAGATCAAATAGATAGTTTGTTGGTTCAATTGTAGTTTTTTTTGGAACATTTTAATAATCGTGCTATAAAAATCATCACTGTAAGACTCCATAAAAGATTTATGCAGCTTTTTTGTCATTGGATGCCAAGACAGATTTGATTTTTTCGCAATTCTTTTAATGATAGATTTATTCATGTGTTACTCATGCTGTAAATTATTAAGTACTTTATACATCACAGGATAAATATTTATTAAAATCCTTGCATAAGTCATCACAAGCTCTTGCGATGACTTATGCAAGAGATCTATTATAGTAATTAGGTATCATACTACAATCTATAAATCTACTTATCAAAATGGTAAACACCACCCATTGGATTTTCTCTCATCCATTCCAAGTAGCCATGACTAAAATCAGGTTTTAGGTGGTCTCTTTTAGTTCCATACAAACTTATTTCAGACCTTAAGGATTTGCTTTTCTCATTTATCTCGTCAAAATACTTATCAGTGTCCAAATCTAAACGCTGATTAAAAGTTGCTTTGTCTATGCCATCAGTACAGATATCAGGTAGATGATATCTTATATGACTATGATATCCCCAACCTAGATCAATTCTTTGTTGTGCCATAAGTAGTGGAAACTTAGCATCCAACTCATTTAATAGCTTTATATCAACCTCTAATTCTATTTGCCAGTGAGCTTTCATTGATTCTAATAAGTTCTCCACAGGTTCATTATTAGAAATAAAAATTTTTAGAATTGAATTATCAATATTTTCTATAAAATTGCAATCTAGAGTAAGAAGATTATTATGAATTTTATTTAATATATCGAATAGTACTAGTAAAGCTAGTATATGCCTGTTATTACCACGACTAAACTCCATTTTTAACTGGCTGATAAGCATTTCATTGTTATTTAAAAATGCCATTTCAAATAAATAATTAGGAGTCTGAGCTAGGTATATTAGTGGGATATCCAAACAGAATTTAAAAATCTTACATAATAAATTTAATTGAATATCAACATCAATTTCAGGCATCATTTGGATAGCTAAAGCTAAGTAAGCTGTATATTCACATGAACTAAGCTTTAGGATTTTCTTGCTATTATCTCTTTTTAAAATACCCAACTCTACTAAATCATTATTTTTCTTGTATTTCTCTATTGATATATTTAACTCTTTTGCATAAGCATGGCCTTCTAACAATGCTAACATTGAGAGAGGGTTTGAATGTAATATATTTTCAAACTCATCTAAATAAAAAAATCTAATAAAAGCACCAAATTTTTCATTGTATTCTAGAGAATATTTTATTCTTGAGAATTTAACACCTTCTCCTTTTTCACTACAATAAGAATTATGTAATGTAATTTCTGAATCATTAAGAGCCAAAACTTCTAAAGTTTGTTTATTTTGGTATTTAAACCAATTATTCAGTCTTATACTATACTGTAGCCCCCAAAGGGTAGTAGTAGAATCTAAGAAATGTGTCATTTCATGCACATATGTTTTGTAAACTTCTAAATCATTACCTTCTAATCCTTCTAATTGTTCAGTATTTATTATTTCTATAACTTGCTCAGTTGTCTTTCTAAATTTCTCAGCATCTATTTCGATTAATTGAGAAATAAAGTCATAGCTACCCAAATCCTGTGTGTTAAAAATTTTTCTGCTCATTTCATCCTCTAGTAGACTTCTTGCAGAAGTCATATATTATATTAACCTCAAACTTACTAAAATTACGAATATCCTTACTTACTCTTAAATCATAATATTGATGACGATCGAAGTACTGCGGAGCAGTGTTCAGTATGTGTTTTAGTCACCCCATGATCTAAATCCTATCGAGAAAAATTGGGCACGAGCAAAGTTTCTACGCAAAGGATAGATGGAGAATAATCTACCTAAACTATTTCATGATAAAGGCTATATCAAGTTCTTATTAAACTGACTATAGTACTTTAAGTATGCTTCGCCTTAATCGAGTAGTTTTATTGTGTTCAGCATACCTATTAAAGATTTAGAGCTCAGTTATACATATTAAGATATCTAAATAATTTTTCAAGAGCTCTGTTTCAATACAATATCTTTGGTATCATCTAAAATTATAAATTGATAGAAACAAAAAACTTGTAATATGCGGTTGTAATGTATTCTACTATTGCCTTTATTATATTTTTCTTTGGAACTAGCAATACCTATACTGGCTTTTACTTTCTTAGTATACTTTATTTCTTTTTTATCATTAGGTAGATCATAGTGTACGTTGGATTCTGGCAACTTACTAAGTCGATTTTTCCATTTATTTACTAACCTCTTATCAGTACAACTTTGTAAGTTTCGAATATCTATATGAATTAATGCTTTAGGCAAAAGATTAATTATATAATTTAAAAACCGATCAAAATCCTCAAGATTTTCAAACCTGATTTGATTTTGAGTGTACTCACAATTTTGTAGTGTATAGCTTATAAACCAATCGAGACCCTCTTTATGTTTTTTTGATAAAGATAGTTCTTTAAAATTAAGCTCCATACCCTCCATTACTTTCTGATCTTCTGCAATTAAATTATAGCTTGGAACAAGCAGGTTTTTTTGCTCTGATGAAAATAGCCTTGAGCCACCGAACTTAGTTTGATACTCAGAACTCTCCTTTAAGTATTTTGCCCTACAATGCCACTTTTTAAATTCATCGTTAGATATATCATATAGTTTTAGTAAATGCTGAAAATCATCATGGATATAATAACTACGCAAAATTTTAGCAACTTCATTAAAACCAAATTCGCGCTCGACTTCTTTGTAATGAGACGGGTGTTTTTTTGATTTACCTTCAAATCTTGGTAATGGCTCAACTTTTAGCTTTTTAAGTAAATACTCATAAATTTCATTGACTTCAAATCCTTGCTTACGTCTAGGCAGTTGAAGTAAATAGCTTTTCTGATTCTCGCTTAACTGATAATCGATATTCCATAACTGGAGTCCAATTTGAATGTCAGTGAAATGAATGTAGTTATTAAAGCTAACACTAGGTTCACTATGACCAGCAACACCTGCGATTATGTAGTTGCTAATAGATTTCCTTGATCCAAATAGTTTGTAATAAATGTTCCATGCATCTGCTTTTTTATAAGGTAGTAAGCTCTCCAAGCTTTCATTTGCTACTGTATTATTTAACGTTTCTGAATCATACAGAAAATGCAGTAACTGAATGTTAGATAGGCAGCTGTGCCTAAGGTTGTGAGCTGTCAAATATGACAACCCAGTTACTTTTTTTATTAATCCTGAGACCATCTGTGATAGTTGATTCTTAGGAATTGTTTGCCCACTGGCGTCAGCAATCAAGGTTTGTCCTTTTTCCTCAACACGTCTATGGTATAAGGCAGTTAAAACTCTTAGTTCTTCTGGTGATAGCAACAAGCCTATAGGTAAACTACGCAAAGCAGAGGATGTTTTATTATCACCATAAATATTATTACGAACTTCAAGATCTTCAACTGTTTCTGATATCTCTGTGAGCTTAAGCTTAGCTATCTCTCCTATTCTCATGCCAAACCGTTGACCAAGAATTAAAGCAACATAGATAGCGTCTTTTTTCTCTTTGTTAATATTTAAGTTTTTACATGCATATAGAATTGCTTGAAACATAGTTTCTGATATATATCCTGCTTTTACATGAGCTACGGATCCAGCTGACATTGGTTCAACTGGCTCGGCACCATACATATTAACTAAGTGTTCATGGAAATCGTCTAGCAACTTAGCAGTGTCATTTCTTGCTGATGTAGTACGACCTAATGCTATAATTTCTGCATAAAGAGATTCAAAGTCAGCTTCATCAAAATCGTCAATATTCTGTCTGTAAGTTAACGCTAGCCACCTGTTCGTAATGTTATTGCTATAGGTTTGAATACTGTTTGGTTGGTTAGATAATCGCTTATAGACAAACCAGGTAAGCAGTGCGACTTCATTGATGGGAGATTTTTCTTGCTTTAATAGTACTAAATTCGCTTTCAACCTTTTATCAAATAAGCTTCCTGATATTTTCTCATTCTTTTTTCCATTCTCAGGCTTGAATAGTCTAGAAATTTGTAATGCCAATTGCTTATGTTGATTATGTTTCGAGTTCTTTTGATGTTGTTGATGGTTATCAAAATCTTCTAAGATGTCTATATCAGATGGTTTTGGTCGTTCATATAATATACATTGCCAATTATCCACTGGTAAGGAATATGTCTTTTTAATACCCAATAATAAGTATAAATAATATTCTGGTAAATTAAAATTTTTGTGATTTTCACAGACGTAAACACTAGCTTTCAAAAATTCTTCTAAGTTATTAGGTAGTGTTTGATACAATTTTTGATGATCGAGTAATTTTTGATAAAACACCTTGATATCGATAGAACCGTCAGATTTTGAAACATCATTTATTATTGAAATATCGTCTAGTCTATACAATCGCAGTAGAGTGGCTGAAATAGGCGACAAAAATATATTTTGTGACGTGTACTTTTCATCTTTTATCTTGTTGCTCCTGACATTAGTACTATAGCCCCCTTTATTAAAATCGGCTCTAACAAAAGGTAGGTTATAAATGCTTTGAATCGTTAGATCTCCGGCAACTAACTTTTTAATAATAAATTCAAGCAAGGGAGCTTGTAGTACGGCATTGTGAAAAACTAAAGATAGGAAAACGTCATAAATATTAATTTCTTTATTATTCTCAAAACTACTCATCCATAGCTGGTAGAAGGTTCTCACCTTTTTTGCTTCTTGAAACCAATCACTATCTCTAAAAAGTTTTGGACGCTGTTCAAAGACAATATATTTAGGAAAACTGATATCTAAATCGTAACCGTCAAGTTTTTTTTGAATCTCTTGAAGAGCGTAGTTATAGCTCTTCCCGTAGAACGTATGATTATGGAAAATTTTTGTTGATTTAAGCGATTGATCAAATTTGTTCCATCTTCTGGTGAACTCTGCTTGTGGATTAGGTTTGTTGGCGAGCTCATCAACTCTAATATGACTCAAAGCTATTTTAAGAGCTTTATCTTTTGCTGCTACCAGTTTTTTCTCTCTTTCTACTGTTCGTTTATCAATACCTGAAAGACTACTCTTTGACATTTTTCGCCTCATTTAGTTCAATAGGTTCAAATCCATAGTCTTCTAATTCTTTATTGATCATTTCAGCAAGCTCCGCTTGTTGTGAACGTTTTAATCCGCTAAATATGTCGTAGTAATCGAAGCCAAGTTGATCAGTATGTCCCATCCAACTGCTAACTACTTCGTCATTCAGTTGAGATAAATTGCTGCTAAACATGCTATGGTTAGGGTCTTTCAGCGATCGAATATGATGACGATACCAGTTTAATGGTAAATGAGCATACAATTTGAACCTGTTAGAAATAAAGGTGTTATTTTGATTTTTAACGAAATTAAGTGTGCCATATTCGTTGACTTCTAGATAACTAATAAGGCCAACACTACTTTCATGAATTTCTTGTAGTAATCTGCCAAGTCGATTATGCTGAATATTAAAGAGCTTCATATTTTCATATAGGTAGTTTTTATAATGCTGTAATTGAAGCCTTGCTATCTCGGGAAGGGTAATTAATCGTCCTTGTGCATCCATTCTATTTTCTTTATCTGAAATAAAATACGTACCTATATCAAGATCGATATCTTTTAGACGTCCAAACGTCTCAATAACAGGACGATAACCAGATGATAAGCCAAGAACAAGATAGAGATAATCCGTCAACTTGTTATGAAACTTAATGAAATTATTCATATTGAGATTTTTATGAAGTTTTAAGGCTTTGAGTTCATTAATAATTGGAGTGACTAATTTCAATTTAATTTGAGAGCTTTGCAGAGCTAGCTTTGTTCCCATTTGCTGCTCGCCTTTATAAACATACCTATCGCCTGGAAAATCTAGTAAATCAAACTTCGATAGCTTATTGTTTTCTCTTAATTCGTTTTTTAATATGCTGGTAGGTTCTGAAAAAATTAGATCTCTAAGGTGATCGTAGTAGTGGTATTGCGCATAGTATGTATCGGCTTTAGTAAGGCCAAAATATGGCAAAGCAGATAAATGGTGAATTGGTGAAAGAGTCATGACATCAATCACAGCTGTATCAGTACCTGAATGAAAGAGTACATGTTTTAAGTAACTTCTTAACTTATTTAAAGTTAGTCGAGTATTATTTTTCTTATTAATTTTACTAATTCTGTTTTTTGCTGCTTTTTCAAGGTTATCGAAGAAAAACAAATTTTCTTGTGCCGTACCTACTAGGGAATCTTGCATATTTTCTACTAAAACTCCTACTGCAAATGGTAACGTTAATTCTAGTTTATCGTTATTGGTTATCGAGAGGTCACTGCTGTACTCATCTCCTAACACTGCTCTTGTCGGTGAAAAATTAAATTCAATGCAGTACCGATCGTAATCCTTAATTAAATCAATGTATCGAATGAATTCGGTACTCCCTGTGAGTAAAGTCATCATTATATATATTGCTTCTAATTGCTCATTAGTTAGCTCAATAGTGCCATTACTATTGACTGTATAATCAACGTTGCTACTTTTTAAAATTGTAAACAACTCATTAAATAAGATCTTTATTTCGGAGTGCTTAGCAACCTGCACATCTGTATTTAGTAACATCGAGCGTTTGCGACGCATATTTACTTGTTGTTGAGCGTTCACAATATCCAGATGATAAGAGATTGGTTTATTAAGTGAGACTTCAAAAACAGCTTCATTAATATCGTCTTGTCGTTCATCAGTTTCAAAAGTTTCTAACGTCTGATTATCATTTGGCATGATATTTACACTGTAAACAGTTGAGGTACTATCTCCTGTGATTTCATCAACAAAAATATCAGACGATATGACAGCAGGCTTTCCCGACCGAGAGACGTTCCGAGTAATTCCTGATTTTTTAAGTAATATATTTTCGAGTGGTAAAAAAAATTCATAAATGTGCTTAGATAATCGATGATTAACGAGCTCGTTATCAGTCCATTCTTGATCCTTTTCATCTTTATGCAGTTTTCTACGAATTTTTTCTACAAACTCTTCTAGTTCATTGTCGTCTGATTGCAACCATTCTTCATATAGGTTTTCTGACTGAATTGACTCAAATGCGCTTAATAATTCCTGTATAGAGCTGTATTCATTTATATCCGGTAAAAACTGAATTAAAAATTCGCGAGTTTTGTTGGTTAAAAACCGGCATTCATCAAGTGTCGTCTCAACTCGACTGTCATAATCCGTTAGCTCAATCATCCTTAAACATAAGAAAAAATAAAGAGCACGAATAGTGTTTACCTTACATGAGTCTGCTCGATGGACTAAAAAGGTAATAAGATAAAGCTCTTTCAAATAAAGCTGATGCTCTTTAATATTTTTTAAAAACACTTTATGATCAATGCCGTTTTCATATATTTGTGACTTTTTTGATTCCATTAGAGAGCTATCAACCTCAGCTGTTTTTATCCATTCAGTTAAGGCGTTATACTCACTGTTAAAAGCAGATTTAAATTGTACAGGCAAAGTGTTTTTCAAGAACCTTAGCTCAATTAGTAAGGATGAAGCTTCATCGCTATTAGGATCAGAAAAATCAACAATGTTTTTTTGTAGCCATTCTTCGATATTTTTAGAGCGATTATCTTCATCAGCCATTGTTCTATAACCATTACAAACTATTTCCTTAACTGTAGCTCCATTTATATAAAGCATCCAGCGATAAAACAAAAAAAAGACACCTGTTTGGATGTCTTTTTGTTAAATATAGGGTTTTTCATATGTTTTGTAATATTCCTCGTGCTATCAGTAGCTTATCTAAAGCACTTCCGTCTTGACGAGTTAGGTTTGGCACATAGCGAGAATACACTGTGAATAGCATTTTTGTGTTGCTATGACCCATTTGCGCAGCAATCCATTCAGGCGACTCACCAGCAGCAAGCCAAAGCGTCGCGGCCGTATGTCTACTTTGGTAAGGATTTCGCTTATCAAGCTCTAAATATCGTAGTAACGGATACCAAACTCGCTTTGTCACATTACGATGATTCAAAGGAGTACCCGCTTTTGTGCAGAACACGAACTCACTTTGATGTTTAGTTAGTTTCTGCTGACCAACTAATGCATCATAAACCAGTTGGTTCATCTGAATGATACGATTCGAACCTGAGGTTTTAGTTTCGCCTATTACACCATTAACTACTGCTTGATCAACGATGATTTGTCGGCGCTCAAAATCTATATTTTTCCAAGGCAAGCCATCAATCTCACCTGTACGCATACCTGTAAAAAATCGTACGATATAGTAAGGCTTATAATCTGCTCTCACGTTATTGATAATCAGCATGACATCTTCTAGAGTAAAAGGACTGACATTACTTTTAGGCTCACTGAGTGGTTTTATATTCTTCCAAGGGCTGTCAAAATCAAAACGCTCAGAGGCTTCGGTCAGCACCATACGTAATGGCGTCATGATATGATTAATGCGAGACGCTGATAAAGTTCGTCCGTTATTACCATCTTTGACTAACTTGCCTCGAAAAGTCATGATTTTGGCTTTGCTAATGGTATTTAGCGGTAAATTGCTAAAATGAGGAATTAGGTAAATTCTAAATATATCTTCCACATTACTTATTTGAGAGTCCCGCCATTCCGGCTTTTTTTCCTCTAACCAAACTTTGCTAAAACTATCAAAGCCTGAGCTTGAGTCCTTATGACTATTCGTTGACCTCATAAGCTCTAAGCTTTGAAACTGCTCAAGCTTTTTACTTTGCGGAAAATAGTTTTCATATCGAAAACTACCTAATTGAATGTCTGCTTCCATTTTGCTAACGAAATTTTCTAGACGCTTTCGATTAGGCTTAGTGTCTGCCAGTAAGGTTTGCTCTCTACAACGTTGACCTATGTATCGAAAATCTACATACAGGTTGCCATTACGGCTATTGATACTCGCCATGATTACGCTCCCGCTGCAAATGGAATGGTATCGTCGTAGCCTGTTAGCATCAACTCTTCAATCTTTTGCCATATAAAAAGGATTTTTCTACCTCCAAATGGTTTGATGTAATGAACGCCCTCAATGAATACTGCATCCTTAAGTTGATTGCGTATAGTCTTGCTGTCATATTTAATGCGTTGTGACAGCTCTTCGGTTGTTAAATAGGTATAACTCATAGTAAAATCCTTACTAAAGATTAAAGTGTTATTATCTGATAGCTTTATGACCTGCTATAGAACATAATTTACACTAAAAATAATCTTTTGCAAGACATTTTTATCTACAGTAGGTTATTTTATTATGGAGGAGGTTATGGTGAAGTGTAATTTATCTAGAATTATGGGTGAGAAAAGGTTAAAGATTGCTGATGTGTCTAGGGACACGGATGTAAATAGAGGCACAATTACACGTATGTATAACGAAGAAGCGACAAGAGTGGATCTAGAAGTTGTAGAGAAGCTATGTTTATATTTGGATATTGAAGTGGGCGACCTTTATGAGATAGTTAAGGAAGAACAATAAACTTTCCTCCTTTTAGAACACAAGATAATACTGCGCTTATCAGTTATTACGCCAAATAATACGCAGCAAACTATAGTTGTCAAATAAGTTAAAGGTTCTATTAAGTAATAAAAAGACCTATAGAAGGTTATTTTAAGTTGCAATAGCTCAAAATGTATGTATAATTTAATCTGTAGAAAGTCATTACGACTAACAGGAATAAATATTAATCTACAGGAGATTATACATGAACACATTTATTAAACCGCCGCATGCTTCAATTTGGTTAAGCGCCGAAGCGATATCGCTATCTACCAAGCTTATGGTAAACCTGCAAATACAACAGGGTTCACAGTTAGCAAAGATGCTAGGCGTTAACCCTATTTTCTATAATGATGAAGCGGTTAGGATATGGGTGCAACGTGAGCTAAATGAAGGATTAGCGCTGAATCGTTATACCTTAACAAATCTTGAGACCAAATTTTTGGCCATTATGAATCATTACGAGATTTCTTATTCGTTGTGATTAACGTTAATTAATTGGTTTGGAGATAACCATGAGCTTAAAACTTATTTTTAGCGCTAATGCAGATCAGTCCGACATACAACTATGTGAAGACTATTGGGCATACGGCCATGATGGGCGGTATGTAGAGCATATAGAAATACTCTGCAAACAATACCATCTCGATTATCATATTTTGTTTGGCGTATTAGCGGAGTGCCAGGCTTACTTAGATGATGTGCACTGTGAGTACTGTGGACGGCCGTATCAACTTGATGTGCCAGCGGATATACCTTACATCAGAAAACAATCATCTTGGTACTGCGAATCATGTATCAGTTTTTCTGGCGGGCAGCTTACAGTTGGCAGATGAGATTTAAGAGTAATAAAAAAACCAAATAATCTATCGGTTATTTGGTTTTTTCTTATCCAATCTAAATCTCAATTACAGATAAATTCTTTCCTGGAAACCTACAAACATATTGCGAATGTAGCTAACATCACCTAATGCTGTTTTAGCATCAGAAACAGATCCATATTGTAGGTTAAGTAACTCTGGTAGTTTTTTATCATCCAGCTCTGATACACCTTCTTTAATATACTGATCTAAAACGAATGTGATGAACTCTTGCTGCTTAGCACTGTAATCATGCAATCTTTGCTTTGCATTTGATGCCCGTGTCTTACGTGGCTGTACATCTTTATGATAAGCAATATAGCTGAGTACATCGAAGAGATCACTATTTTCTGCATGTATTACTTTTTGCAGGTCTTCTAGTTGCGCTATAGTAAAGCCCATATCAGATAGTTTTTCGAGTAACTGTCTACGAGTAGATGGCATAGACCAAATCTTACGTAAATCATCTTCATTACCAAATAGCTTTGGTATTTCACCATATAGCTTCTGCACAAATTCCTCAGATGATATAGGTTTGCCCTCTGCATCAAAAAATGTCGTATGCACCATACTGTCTATTTGTCTAACACGACCGTCACTCAATATAACCTCTATAACCTTACTACCAGGTTTCTCACATACACAGGGGTCATTACCGCATTCTTCACAAGTGACTTCTTCTTTATCACAAGCACAAGGTCGCTGGTTACAAGTTTGGCAGACTGTATGGCCACCACCCCCAGTATCATCTGGTGGTTCGGGTTCACCATCCCATTCAGGATCTTTAAAATGCTCATGAGCTTTTACAAAGTCGTAAACTGTAAAATAGTCTTTACCTTCTGCCAGTCTCGTACCGCGACCAATGATTTGTTTAAACTCAACCATGGATTTAACAGGTCGCAATAAAACTATATTACGTATTTCAGGTGCATCGACACCAGTACTTAGCTTTTTAGAGGTTGTTAAAATTACTGGATTAGACTTTTCATCATCTTGAAAGTCTTTTAAGTGCTGCTCACCGAGCGCGCCATCATCGGCAGTGACACGGTGGCAGTAGTCAGGATGTTTTGAGTCTGAATGTTGATTGATCAAATCTCTTATAAGTGCTGCATGACGTTGTATTGAGCAAAATACAAGCGTTCTATGATTTTGATTAATCAGGCTTAGAAACTTTTTAACACGGTATTCTTCACGTTGCTTAATTTCAATGTGACGATTGATATCATCTTCTGTGTACTCTTTACTTTCATCAATCTCACCACCTGTGATTGTATCGCCTGCTGTGTAGGTATAGTTGTCTATAGTAGTACTAATTTGATGTACTCTGAATGGAGATAAGAACCCATCATTAATGCCTTCTTTTAATGCATAAGTATATAACGGCTCGCCAAAATATTCGTAAGTATCAGCGTTCACATCTCGCCTGGGCGTTGCTGTTAAACCAAGCTGAACAGCTTCACTAAAATGCTCCATAATGCCACGCCAGCTACTTTCATCATTAGCGCCGCCGCGGTGACACTCATCAATGACAATAAAATCAAAGAAGTCTGAAGGGTATTGACCAAAAAAACCCTTCTGAACTTCTTGCTTTGTGACTATATCTGTATTTGATAGTACGTCCGAAAGCTCGTTGGATTGTTCTTCTTGTATTTCTAACTCCTCATCAGATAGCCCAGTTTCACCCGATAGGAATGATTGAAATATTGTGAAAAATATACTGCCATTAGTAGGTGCTTTACCAGTTTTACGCACTTCCTTAGGTCTAATACGCACCAACATATTATCGTCTATTTTTTCGAAATCACTGAAACTATTAAAAGCCTGATCAGCTAAGATATTTCTATCTGCTAAAAATAAAATTCTGGGAATACGTGTAGCGTCACGCTTTAGGTTCCATTTTGCATGGAAAAGCTTCCAGCAAATATGAAAGGCAACCGCCGTTTTACCTGTACCCGTAGCCATTGTTAATAGCAGTCTATCTTGTCCCTCTGCTATGGCATCTAACACAGCCTGAATGGCATTGCGTTGATAATATCGAGGTGAGTATTTCCCCATGAACTTAGCAAAAGAAACATCGTCAAAACGCTTTTTCCAGTCAAGAATTTCTAATTTATAGGTTTCATTATCTTGAGGAGTGGGATAAGTCATTTCCCATAGCTCATTGGGAGTCGGAAACTTTGAGACGTCACCCTCTGTTCCTTCAAGCATATCAATAGAATATATTTTTAAACCATTGGTGGCATAAGTGAAGCGTATATTTAGCTTATTGGCATAGTTTTTTGCTTGAGCCACACCTTCGGTATAGTAATAGCGTTTGGCTTTAGCCTCTATAGTCGCCAATCTACGATTTTTATACTCTAGGACATAATCAGCTGATAGACTCTTACCTCGTTTTCCATGACCTATAAGCTTACCATCAGTAATAGGGAACTCCACTCTGATCCGACTGCCATCAATTACACCCCATCCTGCTTCTTTGAGCATAGGGTCTATCAAATCTAATCTTGTTTGAGCTTCATTCATTGCTTGCCAGCCTTTAGAGTTATTTCTCTGCCTCGAGGTGTAAAGTCGAAATTATGATTAAATATATTTAAAAATCTTCACTCAAGCTAGTCTTTTGGTAATTTGCCTACAAAGGCATTTTGCATTACTGATTTTTTAAGTTCTTCTAATTGTAATAATTTCCTAGAATAAAGTTTATCTAGTATTTGTTTATGCTCTTCAAATAGGTCAAGCTGAGATTTTATTTCTTTTTGCTCATCTATATTACTAGGATATGAGATAATAATATCTTTTAAAGATGAGTTAGATATTACTGGTTGAGCTGCTTGTCTTGCATATGTTCTTAAATTGACATAATTAAGAGCATAAGTTAGAAACCCTAAATCAAAACTCTTTAAATCATTAGAGATTTTAAAAGCATTATCAGTCAACCAAAACCTTTCCTCAACGAGTCTTACATTACCACACAGTGCTCCAACCCTACCTATAATCACTACAGGACCTTCAATATTATATTCGTTATGATAACCCGCTATCCCGTTGCCGCCATAAACGGGATAGTCGCCATTAACCATATTTTTAGCTGTCAAGCCATCTCCACTTTTTAATCTAAATAATTCGCTAAACTTACTCTGTTTCCAGTGTTTGTTTTGTTCATCAAATAACTGGCTTATATCCGACTGAAGTAGATTGTTAATATAAATAATTTGTTTTTCAATATCAGTATCTAAAGCCTTCATTTCAGCCAAAATTATTTCAGTATTTTTTAGGGGTTTTCCTATATGTGTATTAGAGTTTTTAGCACTTAAATCATAAGTATCAGTAGGTATATCATCTACATTTAGTATCCATGACTTTTCAGTCTCAGGTTTAGTCTTTTGTAGTTGTATAAACTCAACTAAATCTTCATCATTTAATGGATTTTTTTTACCCATATTGCGACCAGGATTTAGCTGATAGAACCAAGTTTTCTTAGTTGCTGTTCCTTTAGTAAAGAACAGCACTACTGTTTTGACACCAGCTCCCAAAAAGGTACCACCAGGCATATCTAGTATAGTATGTAGGTCGCAAGTGTCTAAAAGGTGCTTACGCAGAGCTATTGAAGCATTATCAGTATTGCTCAAAAATGTATTTTTAATAACGATGGCAGCACGACCATTGGCTTTTAAACTACGAATAAAGTGTTGTAAGAATAGATAAGCCGTTTCGCCAGTCTTGATATTAAAGTTGGTTTGGATTTCATGACGTTCTTTACCACCAAAAGGCGGATTGGCAAGGATAACGTTATAACGGTCAGCATCTTTAATTTCTTTAAGATCAATACTTAGCGTATTTGTATGAATGATATTAGGCGCTTCAATGCCATGTAATATCATATTCATGACACCGATTACATAAGCTAAGTTTTTCTTTTCTCTGGCATAAAAAGTACTATTTTGAAGTGTTTGCAAGTTTTTAGTGCTTTTTTCCATGCGGTCAGATATATAATCGAATGCTTCACATAAGAACCCACCTGAGCCTGCTGCACCATCATAGACGGTTTCACCTATTACTGGATTGACTACCTCTATCATGGCTCGAATAAGCGGACGCGGTGTATAGTACTGACCACCATTTCGACCAGCATTACCCATGTTTTTGATTTTAGTCTCGTAAAGGTGGCTCAACTCATGCTTATCTTTACTAGAACGAAACTGGAAATCATCTACATATTCTATAATTTCACGTAGGTTGTAACCTGACTGAATTTTATTTTTTAGCTCAGAATAGATTTCACCTATTTTGTATTCAATCGTATTAATATCAGCTTCATTCTCATTGAATTTCGCTAGATACGGAAAAAGCTCATTATTAACGAAGCCTACTAAATCAAGACCAGTCATTGCTGTGTGGTTATCTAGCTTGCCATTTTCATCTTTAGGCATCGCCCAGTTATGCCAGCGAAATTTCTCATCCATAATATAGCTATATTCTTCACCCATCAAAGCAGCTTCTTCTGCTTTCTCTTCTTCTAAATCTTCTAGATAGCGTAAAAATAGTATCCAAGAAGTCTGACCAATATAGTCAAGCTCACTGTCAGCCCCAGAGTCTTTAAAGAGAATGTCGTCAATATTTTTAAAGGTTTGTTCAAAGTTCATAGTTTTAAGTACCAAAAATTTTGTAGCCATTGTACAGAGATGATGCTTAAAAGGCATTGTGTATGTGCTATTAAGCGAAATTACCTATTTTACCAATAATTAGTCAATATTTAATATATAAACATAAGTGCCTCTTTTTATGTGATTCATCAGTCAGACGACATGGTATGTCGTCTATTCAGACTATAATCTACTAAGGGCAGCTAGAGTTTGCTATATTCTACAGTTATTAAAACTTAACAATTATTGAGAGGTAGAATATGGCAGATTTACAGACGCAGTTTTTGGGATTCCATAGTGCTATTAGATTAGGCACTTACGAAGAAAATAGCTTTTTACGTGATAAACGTGACCTAATAATCGAGCAGCTTAAAAGTAGGTTGAAAGAGAAAAAAGACGAAGGCTATCCTCAGTATGAAAGAAGCTTCAACCAAGGAAGCTACGCTTTAAATACAGGTATTAAGCCTATAAGAGATGGTGATTATGATATCGATGTTGGTGTACTTCTGGACTGCCACAAAGAGGACTATAAACCAGTCGAATTGAAAGAGTTAGTCGCAGATTGTATAAAACACAATAACCGGACAGTAGAAGTGAGCCGTTCATGTGTGACAGTGACATATATAAAGGAGGGCAAACCAGATTATCATGTTGATTTGCCAATCTATGCTAAATCTAGCAACACATACGATGATATATATTATCTAGCTAAAGGTAGAAAAGGGTTAGCTGAAGATAAGCGAGTTTGGCAGGCAGCGGATCCTGAGGGTATCAATTCAATAATCAATGGCTTATATAAAGGTAATGATACCTATGAGGATAACGGTTCTGAGCAACGCAAACAGTTTCGTAGATGTGTACGCTATTTAAAAAGATGGCGTAATCATAAATACGTGGGTATTCATAGTATTGGATTGACTATGGCAGCGTATCATTGGTTGGAACCCGAATTAGAAGTTAAAAATGATGAGGAAGTTCTACTGAGTTTGGTCAAAACTATCTTAAATAATTTTGATTACTCTGGTCGTCTCAGCATTAATCTGCCTATAACACCTGGTGGTGACTTACTAAAATCTGTCAACGACGACGATATGGTTACCATCAAGGAGCATTTTGAGACACTAAGGGATAATTTACAGTCAGCTGTCGATGAGCCAGATGCGCATGAAGCCAGTAAGACATTGAGAAAAAGTTTTGGTGATGACTTTCCAGAAGTAGCGAAAAGCGATAAAGCTAAAAAAAGTAATGAAGCGCCATATGTCAGTACTGGATCATCAGCATAGGTAATGTTATGACAATTAGCGATGATGTACGACAAAGCTTTAAAAATCATATTCAATCTCTTAATGGTAAGAACATTAAGAGCTATGATAAAAAAGATGGTTTTATAACTATTGACTTTGATTTAGATGTTAATCGTCAGACAGTCCCTTTATCAGTCAAATATGCTGATCAAAAGCGTTGGCTATCATTGCCTACAGTATCTGTTTCTCAGTGCAATTTGACAGCACTGGATCATGTGGGTAATGACGGATTAATATGTGTCACAGATCATCAAGGTGAAATGTTTGATAGCGCTGACTTATCTGGTCTTTTTAAATATGCTGTAGATACGGCTATAGGTATTCTGACGAACGCTCTTGAATCCTACAGTGCTGGAAATAGGGATGCTTTATACGAAGAAATCGATGGTTATAATCAGACAGTCGTATCAGACGCACCTGTTATTGTTGCGACACACAATCCCAATCAGTCTGACAGTTTATATGCATGGTGTATTAATTTTACGAAACAACGTAATACACCTCAGTGTCATCACATCAAATACTTAGTCGACGGAGCTAGCCGAAATCCACCTAGCTCTAGCCCTTATACTGCTGTAAAAATCACTAAGATATCGTTACCTTGTATCGAAGATTTTGTTATTCCTGATCTTTTCGAATCATTTGATGAAAATTGGTGGAAGAAACAAATATCAAAATTCAGTAAAAATCAGTTGGATAGCTTACACAAGAAAAGTAATTTTAAAATTATCCTCTTAGAGGTACCCACACCTAAAATGCATACATACTTGGTCATTTCCTACTATCAGGATATGACTTCAAATAAGTATCGTAGTTTTAAGGTGCAAACATTGCAGCGTGGCTGGCGTGAGTACTTACTGAATCGTACTGGTATTGATTCTCAATTTTCAAGTAAAAAGACCGTCGTGATAGCTGGCTGCGGTTCAGTTGGATCAAGAGTTGCAGAAACACTAGCTGAGTCAGATATCGATAAGCTAATACTAGTTGATTATGATGATATGAAAACTGACAACGTTATGCGGCATTACCTTGGAATACAAGATGTAAATCAGTCTAAGGTTAGTGCTCTCAAAAACCGTCTGCAGCAAAACATACCTGAGTTAGAAGTAGTAGCCTATAAAGCTAATATCCTAAACTGGCTCAATAGCCAAAACAATGAACAGCTATCTGAAATTCATTCCATAGTATTAGCTACTGGTCATCCTCCAACAGAGCTTGAGGTGTGCCGACGCTTATATACTTATGAGGCGAATGTCCATGTTGTATCTGGTTGGCTAGAGGCTTACGGATTGGGTGGTCATGTTCTAGGATTCAGAAGTAATGAGGATGGTTGCTTGAAGTGTCTTTACTACGATGACGATGGCAATTCTTCAAATTATATAAGGACTAGTTTGTTTAGTAATCCTTTAGGTATAGTTTTGTCGAAAAATATCACTGGATGCGCTGGAGCATTCACGGCATATGGTTCAGTACATGCTATGAAGACGGCTGTAATCATAGCTGAATATGTAATTGAGAATAAAACAGGGTTGCAGTCGTGGTGCGCTACCAATAAGTTACCAACCGACTATGATTTGAAAGCCACTAAACACCAAGAGTTGGCTCTACAAAATGGTGGCTACTATCTACAGTCTTTAGATGCTATAAAAACGGTAGGTTGCTCATGTTGCAGTACTTAAACAACCGCATCGTGTGGAAGGAAAATGATAAAGCATACGATGGCGCAATAGCAGAATCTGTCATAGCCACGTGGTTCTACTTTAGACAGTCACAAGCAAAATCCAAGGAAGCTGGCGGGATATTATTGGGCAGATACTATCCAGACAGTCAGACGATACTGGTAGACGATTTAACGACGCCAATGTTCAGAGATAGACGTACTCGAACCACTTTCTTTCGTTCCACATCTCACGACAAAGCTCTTAAGAAATATTGGAAAGAAACTAAGGGTTATGGTGGTCTACTAGGATTATGGCATACACACCCTGAGCCAAAACCTCATCCATCTAATACCGACTTAAATGATTTAGCCAGTCAATTCACTAGCTCTATATATTTATCGGAACGTATTTTATACGTCATTGTTGGAACAAGCTATATTGGCTTTTGGATTACCTATTCTCGAAACTCTACTATTTTTCTAGGCTATTTACCTTTTTCTACTGAATTGGACAATTAAATAATGACTACAAATAATCTATCTGCGGGAACTCAGACCTCACATGATCAAGCCTTAAATAAGGCTATATTTAACAATCTTGACACAGCCAAACAATATATTAATCATATTAAGAAGGCAGGAGTTCAATGGGACAATATTGGCTTCCTCTCAGACGCAAGCTATCATAATTTAATGACATTACTGTTCAATGGCGGTGAATTGATTGATGTTTTTAGGTTTTCTCTTCAGCATGACGATAATGAGAAGTTGGTTTCATATATAAGTGATAGCTACATAGTAGATGTGAGATTAAAGGTTTCCGAGAAGAAAGAATTTAGTTTGGAAGATTTTCAGTCACAAGAAAGCTTTAAGAGTCTATGGGATGAAACTAGAATTGGCTCTAAGAAGCTCAATGCCAAGGAAACTACTAAATTATTCAAACGTTGGAGTTTAGGTCGAGAGAAAGTTACAGGAAGAGGAAACAAGTTTAGTCAATTGACTAAACGCATTGTTATGGAAGATAGCCATGGTAGGTGCATGTTTTCTGGCTGTGGTTCAAGATTGGATTTTGATTCATTATCAGGGCACAGAGGTAACTTCGGGTATATGGCTCATAACATTGCAGCTTCTGAGAGTGGCCCTAGAGGGGTAATATACTTATCAAAGAATCTTGCTGATGAACCAAGCAATGTTCTGTTGTTGTGTGATGTTCATCATAGGTTAGTAGATCGAATAGCAAGTTTAGATTATCCCGCACCTAAATTACAAGCTATGCGAACCATACATATTCAGCTATGCAACAACCTTCTCAATGCATTGAGTTATACCCCTGTTCCAATATATTTTATTCCGTGGAGCGTAAATGGACAAAGCATAGAAGTGCCAAACCCTATATCAATTTCAAAATCATTGAGCGTAGTCAATTGTAGAGCTAAACACGATTTAACTCCTCTGGAATGGGGTGTAAGTGATTCAATGCAGAACTCTTATGAGTTTCATAGAAGATGTTCTGAGCATATAGAAAACTGTGTTAATCAAATAAAAGCATGGACTAAGGGTAGTAGCACAGCTGTGTTCGTTTTAGGTCCAACTTTTGCTTTAATAGGTTTTGGTGCGAAATTCGGTAATAAGTCGAAATTAATGCCAATGCTGCGTTACAGAGATGCTAGTAGTTGGATGTGGCCTGGAGTACAGCCTAGAGAAGATGCATTTATTATTGATGAGCCAGAGATTGAGTCAAAGCACTCAGAAGTTATTGTTAGCATTAAATTAACTTTTCCCGCTGCGATGATTGATTCAACAATCAACCATCTGAATCAACAAGCCCAAGACAAGCTCCCAGTAATAAGCATATACCCTCCTGAAAGTTATGGATACGGTAATGGTGCCATAGCACATCCACTTGAAGGTGAAAAACTAGCTAGTAGGCTTAAGGATATTTTTACCAATTTGAACCAAATACATGGTATAGAAAAAGTGCATTTACTAGTTTGTGCTTCGAATGCAGCGTGTGTGTATATTGGTCAAGCTGTAGATAGATTTCAGCCTAAATTTATAGTCTATGACTATGGAACCGAAATGATGGAGCCTAAACTTAAAATATATAATGATGGGAATACTACTCTCATTGAATGTGTGCCATAGATTGCTATGCGTATATTTGATCTAATATAACCTGAAAGCAAGGATATCTTCCTATGGCTATCAGGTTATATTAAAAGATTACACTAGTGAAGTTAATTTACTTTATAACTACTCACTAAAGTTAAACTCCTGTCTACAATATCCATTACATCATCAGTTTTAAAGTGCTGACAGATTTTCTCATAGCTCACAGCTTGACCATTTCTACGATTCCTATATACCGTATTAATAATGTCATTTTTTGAGTCTTCAGTAGCGTTATTTAGCATATGAGTGACCAGTTCATCCTCATTAAGCTCGCAGGCTAGTAAGAATGGAGTGTATCCGTCGATGCCACTCCAATCATATCTAGCGCTAGGATTTGCACCTCCATCAATTAGTAGCTTTGCTATTTTGCGCATTTCTCTCAAATCAAATAACTCGTAGTTTGTCTGAGTTTGTTCTTTAAAAACTTCAGATAGCTCTTTAAGAATAGCTATTGCATCCGGACTTTTCGTACTTTGAACAAGATGGCTCGTAACTTCTTGTCTATTAAGACCAAGGCTACCTTGTGTCTCTCTAATAAAGGCAGAAAATTCAAAGTCGCTCATTCTAGCTATTGCTGTTTCTGGATCTTTAGTGATCATAGAAAACTTTTTGAGTAGCAGTTTTGAGTCTTTAATCATTCCAATTAAAGATATACACGTAGTTAATGCGTCTAAATGACCACTACCGCCTTTTTGGTTGATATCTGCTCCTAGGTAGAGAATATGTTCAACGATATCGTATCGTCCTGTCTGCACCGCACTTAATAACGGTAAAAGATGCTTTTTAGAGGTCATTGCATTAATCGTTTTTGGCACGTGTTCTAAATCTTTGAGCGTTTGATAAAACCTATCGTCTGGTTCATGAAGCTCAGTTAAATTCATGTGCTGTAAAGCAACTAATAAAGCTGATTCGTTATTATCAGAGAGGATGTTGATGTCAGCACCAGCTTTTAAGAGTTGATTAATAGCATCTAGATCCTTTCGTAACGTATTCCAAATGAGCTGTGTCGTTATTTGCTTTTTCTTATTTTTATCTCTATGGAGCTTATCGTTGTCATTCAGTTTCACTTTTTTATTAGGTTTTTTAAGGTCAAGTGCTAGTTCTTTTGCGTTTAAATGTATAGGTAGAACAGCTGAGCTCACTTTATATTTTTCTGGTAGTTCAACCTTAAATTTATTGAACACCCTTTGCGCATTGCTTCGCCACATATTGATTTCCCAGTCTTCAACTAGGTTTTCCTTCTTACGTTTGGTATCCTCAGTCAATATCGTAGGTAGAGTGTAGCCATATAGGTTTTGGACACTTTTTAGCTTTGATATTAAGTTCATATCAGGTCTCTCTTGCCAGCTAGCAATCACGAAACCGACTTCGATAATCTGCTCGCATAAGTGTCCTGACCGATAAAGGCTAAGCTCAAATGTCTTAACAAAATACTCTTTAGCTTTCTCTATTTCATCCTTCGAAAAACTGCTTAGACTATAAGTCAGAAGCTCTAAAATAATAGTAGAAGGTCGATGAAGAAATTGCTCATCTTTATTCTGATATAGAGTGGCTACATATTGCATATCTCTTTCATGTAGTGCTAATAGTAAGTCCTCGAATTGAACCATCAGAGCTTTAAAAGATGTAGGCGGTTTTAAATATTGGGTCAATAATTCAAAATCATTGTGTTTTTTAAAGTACGCAATAGCACGAGCCGTTATTAAGAAAACCAGAATATTCTTTGATATATCATGGTGCTTAGGATTGAGAATCGCTAGCAAACTGCCATAACTGGGTAGATCATCACCGCGACGCCATGCCGTAATCTTATCTTTATCGCCCTTAGATAAACTGGTATAAAAAGCATTCCAACCTTTAACACGTTTTTCAATAATTTTGAAAGTAAGCTCCAAGCCTGTAGAGTTATCATTGATTAGCTCAATGTAGTCAGATTTTTCAAAAGGTCTTGTTCTTGTTCCTAAAAAAGAGACAATATTAATTAAATAAGGGCAAAAAAATGCTTCAATTATCCAAGGTCCAATATCATCTCTATGCTGCTCTGATAGATTATAGGTTGCTACTATCTTTAGATAATCATCAAACATCTGAGCAATTAAAGCTTTAAGCTCGTTCTCAACTGATTTTTTTAGCTCAACTCGTTCGATAACTTTATGTATATGTATATTGATAAGCTGGTCAAGCTCATTCTTACTTAGATATAGATCATGACATTTGTTATCTAACGATTCACTATCATTCTTGCTGTCAATTGCTCTAGCAATAGCTCTTACTACTTCAGCAGGGAAAAAATAAGGGCTTGTCTTAATGCTTGTAGTTCTCATTGTGCATAACCTTCTTTTGTATGTCTAATATCGTTGATAAAATTTTTAAGAGCTCTATGATCGCTCGGCGTTTTAGAAAAAGTAACAGACTGTCCGCATGGTGCAACGATCTGATTGTGTTTTCGTTTCTTTCTAAATAACCAGCCTTGCTTTATTAGGCGCTTTATATGATGATTAAAATCTTTGTTGCTTGAATATCTCATATTTTTGAAAGCAGATGTGGCTTGCTACCGCATCTGCCTCTCCAAATTAATTATGTTTGAATTTATTTAGGCTTTGCATTTCCGCGATTTGATCCTGACGAATTGCTTGAACCGTTCTTAGTTGGCCAATTCCCACCGTTGCCTTGGTTGGAAGTTGGCTTTGCTTGTGTAGACTTACTCATGGTGTCGCTCCTATTATGTATATGCCTTTAGTGGCATTGATATAGTCTCAAATACTTGAGCGATCTCCCACTGGGTTAGTGCCGTAAAAATTTTTATTTTTAAACTTTAAAATTTTCAACATGGATAAGTATTTAATGTTTACAAGACTAAGCGGTGAGAAATATACGTGGATGCCTGCATTTGAAGCAATTGCGAATTGGATAGCAGATTATGAGAATAATCAGGAAAGATTATTAGATATACTTAGAAGGAACGGAGTTAGTCCTTTAAGAAGGCTTGAAAATAAGAACGATTCCCAAGCAGTAAATATGATGGATCCCTTCACGTTTTTTTTACTAATTACAAGAAACAAATCCAAACATGATCTGTTAGTTGATCTTTTCCATGTAATGCGTTCAGACGCTATTACTCCTGCAGATTTCAATGGCATTCCATTTTTTAGAGATAGTAAAAAGTACGTGTTCCCAGAAGATCCTCAACTGCGTACAGCTGAAATAGGAGATATTTTATGGAAGCTGTTTCATCAAGCTAGAGACTCAAAGATACAAAGTGAGACTTTTAAGGAAGCCCTAGCCATACCCGATACAGGATTTGTTCTAATTACGCTTTGTCTATACCTTGTTTTTCCTAGTGATTATCTTCCTATAGATAGCTATATGAGGCGTTGGCTATCACTTCACGGAGTTAAAGTCCCTAATTTTAACTGGGAAGACTACGAGCGTACTCTAAAGAGGGTAAAAGAAATTTCTAATAAACCTTTTTGGCAAATTTATGATGAAGCCTCTACAGAAAACTTTATGAATGGAGTTGATAGCATGGTAGGTAATGATGACTTTAAAAAAGCTAAAACAGGGACTCCAAGCTTAAATCGTATAATATACGGACCTCCAGGTACAGGTAAGACCTATCACACTGCAGAATTTGCTGTACAGTGCGTTGCTCCCGATTGGTATGATGATTTAAATGATGAATACCTAGATGGGCCAGAGAGAAGAGAGCTTATAAAAGCTAAGTATGATGAGTTAACGGCAAAAGGACGTATTGCTTTCACGACATTCCATCAAAGTTTTTCTTATGAGGATTTCGTTGAAGGAATTAGACCTGTAGTTGTAGAAGGAAACGATAAGAATTCAAACATTAGCTATGAAGTGGTTGATGGTATTTTCAAGCAATTATGTACTAATGCTAGAACAACAGAACAGACGGGCTCTACGCAAACAGTCAATATTGAAGGTAAGAATATATGGAAGCTTTCTTTAGGAAATACTAATATCTCAGATGAAAATGAAGTATTTAATGAATGTATCGATAATAATTATATACTTCTAGGCTGGGGAGATGACATAAACTTTTCAAATTGTAATAATCGTAATGATGTAGTTTATAAGCTAGAACATTCAGATGATTTTTCTGCAGAAGATAAATCTAATACATATAGAGCGACTGCAGTCAATACTTTTAAAAATTCTGCAAAGATTGGAGATATAGTAGTTGTATCTGATGGTAATCATAAGTTTCGTGCAATCGCTGAGATTACTAGTGACTATGAGTTTCTAGAAAACAGCGAGCTTTACGGTTATCACCAATTAAGAAGTGTTAGATGGCTACGTATTTATAGTCCTAGTTTGCCAAAAGAGCGATTATTTGATAAGTCGCTTTCTCAAATGGCTATTTATCAATTGCATGATAAAACGATCAATAGGTCAAAGCTTCAGCAACTATTAACTTCAGAGCCTACTACTAATTCTAGCGAGTTACCGCATTTGATTATCATTGATGAGATAAACCGTGGCAATATATCTCGTATCTTCGGTGAGCTTATTACATTACTTGAGCCTGATAAGCGTAAGGATGGTACAGATGCACGCGAAGTGATACTTCCTTATTCAAAATTACCATTCTCAGTGCCCTCAAATCTTTACGTACTAGGAACTATGAATACCGCTGATAAATCACTCGCACAGTTGGATTTAGCATTACGTCGCCGTTTTGATTTTATTGAGCTACTACCTAAGCCTGAACTTTTGGATGATATAGAAGTTCATGGCATTCCTGTATTTAAAATATTGACAGTAATGAATCAGCGTATTGAAGTACTGTTAGATCGTGAACATACAATAGGGCACTCATATTTTTGGTCTTTGAAAGACTTGGATTCAGACGAAGAACAGGAAAAGGAACTAGGTAGTATTTTCAAGAGACGTATTATTCCTTTACTGCAAGAATACTTCTTTTCAGATTGGGAGCGTATTGGTTGGGTGTTGAATGACCCTAGTAAACCTCATAATGAAAAATTTATTCAAACAGAAAGTATTCTGCCAAAAGTTAGTGAGTTATTCCATAGTACTATAAAGGGTCTAAACGATCGTCGTTACTATATCAATGAGACTGCTTTTAATAACCCCGAATCCTATAAGAAGATATTAATCCTGCCTAAGTCTAAATCTTCGGATGGCCAAGCATGATTCAAGTCAGAGAGTATGCTCAGCTGACAACAGATCAGACAGTATTTCCTAGCTTAGACTTGGCTATTATAGAGCAGGAAACTTTTGATTGGTTAGTGGGATTAAGTGAAAAAGAGAGCTATGGACGGTTTATTACTTATAAGCGTCCACAATACTTGCAGCTGCACTCTTATGTAGGTTATTTAGAAAGTCCTTGCGGCGAAGGTATTGAGATACTACCAAAAACAGGATTAGGTTTACAGGAGCCAGATAAGAGCAGAGCCGTATTATGCAAAATACTAAGCTCCGTATTAAACCTATCCTATAAAGAGGCTCAATCTGCCAGTCTCAATCGAATGAACTTACCTATTCATGAGTGGATATACTACCAGTTTTTATATTTGCTAAAGGAGCTGGTAGCGTCTGGGCTCAGATTTGACTATCAAAGAATCGAAGAAGAAAGTAGATTTATTCGTGGCCAGCTTGATATTGTAGTTCAACAAAGGCAAACGGTTGGTCGAGCTCATCTTTTTCATATTCGTCATGATGTCTATCATCCAAATCGACTTGAGAATCAATTAATTAAAACGGCATTGGATTACGTACAGCAGCACTGTAGAAGTTCTGAGAACTGGCGACTGGCTAATGAGCTATCACACATCTTACAGCCTATAACGAGTCTTAGAGAGCCTTTAAACTCAATGCCTAAATGGTCAGACATCAAAATATTGCAATCCTACCGAGCGATAAAGCCATGGTGCCAACTAATACTTGAAAAGCTTAATCCAAACTTTCAAAAGGGAGAGCATCGAGGTATTGCATTGTTATTCCCAATGGAGATTTTGTTCGAGAAGTATGTGGCAAAATGCTTACGACGAGATATCAAGTCGCCCTGGCAACTAACAACACAGGCTTCTAATAAGCACATGGTGAATGACCAAAAAGGTTTAAAATCGCGCTTTCAATTAAAGCCTGATCTATTAATCAGTAAAGAAAGAAAAAATTACCATGTACTTGATACCAAATGGAAGTTAATAAGCTTCAGTGACAGTGATAACAACTTTAATATCAGTCAGTCGGATATTTATCAATTATTTGCTTATGGTCATAAGTATTTGGATGGTTGTGGAGATATGATGCTTATTTATCCTAAACATCATCAGTTCGAAACACCTTTGGAGTGTTTTTATTTAGCAGAAGAATTGATATTGTGGGCCATACCATTTTGTATTGAAACTGAGAAAATGGTTATCGGTGAATGGGTAGAAAGGTTTCCATCTTTACCTCAAACTTAGTTTGAGGCTGATCCTTTAAGCTCCTGAACTTATCGATAAGCATAAAATTTGGGGATCAGTTGCCAGCAGCAAGCTTTAACAACTTTGGTCACAAAATGGTCACCGTTTGGTCACTGAGTACTTGGTCACCGATTTTCAAGAAGCAGAGTGCATGTATGTAGACTTATAGAAAATACATTATTAAAGAGTGGACTACTTCTTAAGGGTTGATAAAGAAAGAATAACCAACCCTTACGGATAAAGGCTTTAAGCGGAAATTCAGACACAAAAAAACCTCAAGTAAACGAATACTTGAGGTTGAAACTTTTGTATTAAAACTAAGTTTTAAATATGGCGCAGCGGACGGGACTCGAACCCGCGACCCCCGGCGTGACAGGCCGGTATTCTAACCAACTGAACTACCGCTGCTTAGGTCGTTTTTAGCATCTTGTCCTTATCAACAGGACGCACTCGCTAAAAGAGTGGTGGGTGATGACGGATTCGAACCGCCGACATTCTGCGTGTAAGGCAGACGCTCTACCAACTGAGCTAATCACCCTGAGAAGCATATCAAAAAGCAGTGCTTTTTAGCTTCGCAAAAGAAAATCGTTTAAATAGGATTTTCTAAAGCTTTTATTAACTATAGTTGTCACGCTATGGCTAATTTTGAAACGTCTCAATGAGCGTTTCCGACAGCAACTTGCTTTATCAATAAAGCCCCTTGCTGTGGGTGTGTATTATATAGATTTACACATGGCTGTCAAACAGTATTTACCCTTTTCTTAACTATTTTTGCTGAATTTATTAATTTTACGGGCAAGCCTCTGTTTTCATTGGTTTTATATTTTATACAAAACCAATGATTTTTTTCAGCTTATCGGCTATTTCCCTGCTAGCGCTTGCTCAATATCGGATTTAAGCGCTTCAGGCTTGGTGGTTGGCGCATAACGGTCAATAACTTGTCCATCTGACCCAATTAAAAATTTAGTAAAGTTCCATTTGATGCCGTCTGTCAGCAGCCCGCCCTTTTGGTTTTTTAGCCATGCAAAAATCGGATGGGCCTCATCGCCATTGACATCAACCTTAGCCATCATCGGAAAGCTGACACCATAGTTCTTTTGACAAAACGCACCAATCTCATCGTTAGTGCCGGGGTCTTGAGCGCCGAACTGGTTACAAGGGAAACCAATCACGACCAAGCCTTGGTCTTTATATTGTTGATACAACGCTTCCAACCCTTCAAATTGCGGGGTAAAGCCACATTTACTGGCGGTATTGACGATTAATAGCACCTTACCTTTATAATCAGCAAAGGCTTGCGAGGTGCCGTCCATACGCTCAGCGGTAAAATCGTAAATAGTGCTCATCATTCATCCTTAAATTGATTGTTTTATTGTCTTCAGGTTGATAAGAAATTTGCAGGCTTATAAGAAAAAAGGAAGCACCACGTACTTCCTTCTTATCATGCTAGTTTTAGCTAAAATACTGATTTGAGCCAAACTACTGACTATATTGACATTTATTCTTCAGTTTTATCCAAATCGATAGATAACGAGTTGATGCAGTAGCGCATGCCAGTGGTCTCACGAGGTCCATCAGGGAATACGTGACCCAAATGCGCGCCGCAATTGCTGCACGTGACTTCCGTACGGCGCATGCCTAGCGAGTCGTCGACGTGCTCATCGATGGCGCCATTATCGATACCTTGATCGAAGCTTGGCCAGCCGCAACCGGCATCAAACTTACTGTCCGACTCAAACAAGCTGGCACCGCAGCCTTTACAGCGGTAGATGCCTTTATCATTGACGTCGTTATAAACGCCAGTAAATGGACGCTCTGTGCCCTTCTCACGCATCACATGATACTCATCGGCACTCAGGCGCTCTTTCCAGTCCGCTTCGGTCAACTGGCTGATTTCTTCTTTGCTTAATTGATTGTCTTGCATCGTTTATCCTTATGGAATATTTGGATGAAATGAGTGGCTATCTCGTTTGTTGTTTGTCATTTTCTCGCAAAACGTTATCGTTCGTTTTTATGAAAATGATAGCCTTTATCTGCTGCTTACCAGCTGACTATTCAAGGTAGTTATTATAAAGGTGCGCAATTTGCCAGCTGAAATCTTAAGGTCTTGGGAAAATTATTTAGATAGAGAAGTAAAATATAACAAATTATCTTGCCGCCTAAATGAGTAAAGTTGTAATTTTATTGCATTAGCACATTACTTATTTACTCTTAATTCATTATTACTGGTTTAATAACTTCTTATTTCACTCACCATTTAGCACCAAATTTGTTTAAAAAATTCTAAAAGCTATTCATCCAACCTTAAATGCAAGTTATTCTTGCATTTACTTATAACTTTAAAATTAATTTTACGGATATTCATCTTGATACTTGCATTGAAAGTTCATTTGCAATAATATCTTGCATTAGTACTGGTTTATGGCTAAGTATTCTATTGTCATATTTCATTACAAACGCATTGATTGGTTAATAAAAGGTGTAAATAACGATGGCTGATAGCAAAGAGTTGCAGGCGAACAAAGGCACGCAAGCCGAACGATTGGTACAACTGCGCCGCGATAAAGGCATGACTGCCGAGCAATTGGCGCAAGCGATGACCGCAGCAGGCGCAAAGGTCAGTCGCGGTGCTATTTCTAACTGGGAGCGCGGCACCAATGGCATCGTATCATCGAAGCTGCCGACCTTAGCGCGTATCTTAGGCTGTAGCGAAGGTTACCTACTCCGTGGTGAGCTGCAAAGTGCAGCTAATAGTGATATAGACATCGATAGTAATATTGCTAGCAACGCAGATTTAACTCAAAGCATAAATGCTCATAATAAAAACGCAGCACCTAGCAAGCAAGTTAGCAACGCTCAACCAATGACAAATCAAGCAGCACCACATTCACAAAACAACCCTATGAGTGGGCACTCTATGAACACAATAAAAAAATCCGATAAATTACAAAACGTTTGCTACGATATTCGCGGTCCTCTGCTGCAGACGGCTAATAAAATGGAAGCCGAAGGTAAGCGCATTTTAAAGCTTAATATTGGTAACCCTGCCCCGTTCGGTCTTGAAGCACCGCATGAGATTTTGCGTGATGTGGCGATGAACCTGCCAGAAGCGACGGGTTATTCAGACTCACAAGGGATTTTTGCGGCTCGTAAAGCGGTCTTGCAATATTATCAATCAAAAGGCCTGCTATCTGCTGTCGATGTGCGTGATGTGTATTTGGGTAATGGCGTCTCTGAGCTGATTGTCATGACCATGCAGGCGCTCATGAATGATGGCGATGAAGTCCTGGTGCCAATGCCTGATTACCCACTTTGGACGGCAGCCGCCAACTTAGCAGGCGGTACAGCCGTGCATTATCGCTGTAATGAAGACGACAATTGGCATCCTGATATCGAAGACATCAAATCTAAAATCACTTCTAAAACCAAAGGCATCGTGGTTATTAATCCCAATAACCCAACGGGTGCACTGTATAGCGACGAATTGCTGCTGCAGATTATCGAAGTCGCAAAAGAGCATGATTTAATCATCATGGCCGATGAGATTTATGACCGTATTCTCTATGATGATATGGAACATACACCGATGAGCACCTTGACCGATGATGTGCTTGTGCTGTCTTACAACGGTCTATCAAAGTCGCATCGTATCGCAGGTTTCCGCGCTGGTTGGATGATGGTTTCTGGTAAAAAACACCACGCTGCTGACTTTATTGAAGGTTTGGATATGCTGGCGTCTATGCGCCTATGTTCAAACGTCCAAGGGCAATATGCCATTCAAACCGCGATGGGCGGTTATCAAAGTATGAAAGATTTGACCTCTAAAAAAGGCCGTCTCTATAAGCAGCGCGAAATGGCGGTCTCACGCTTAAACGCCATTAAAGGGATTTCTTGCACCATGCCGCAAGGGGCGTTTTATTGCTTTCCAAAAATGGATCCTGCCGTCTACCCTATCGAAGATGATATGGCGTTTATGATGGATTTATTGGTAGAAGAAAACGTCTTACTGGTACAAGGTACCGGCTTTAACTGGGATGCACCCGACCATTTCCGCTTGGTATTTTTACCCAACCTGCACGATTTAGAAGATGCCATGGATCGCTTAGACCGCTTCTTTGCCAAAAAACGTAAACAGTTTGGCACCGAATAGAACTCATTTTGATTAAACTAATTTTCATTTTGATATAAAAAAACGCTTATCGGCATGATGCTGATAAGCGTTTTTTATGCTGTTAAATAAAGTAGTAAAGTCTCACCGTTAAAATCTTGTTAAAAACTCATACGGCTTTAATTTAAAAAACCACCTTAAGAATACTTCTTTAAGAACAATACTCTAAAAACATGGCTTTAAAAATACTACTTTAAAAGTGTCATTTAAAAAACTTTATCTTAAAAAATATTACTTAAGAAAATATAGCTGATAGCTGACATTGAAGCGGCGGCAGGAAGGGTAATTATCCATGCCAAACCGATAGGCTTCATCAGTGCCCAGTTGGTGTCTCTATTGACGATACCGATGCCAAGTACCGCACCAACTAAGGTATGCGTACTCGATACTGGTAGCCCCATGGTTGAAGCGCCCATCACCACAGCAGCAGCAGCCAGTTCCGCGGAAAAGCCCGAAGCGGGATGCATTTTTGCCAGATTGGTACCAACGGTTTGAATGACTTCTTTACCGATAAACCAAAGACCAACGATTAGCGCCACACCAAAGGTTAGCATAACTGCAGGTGGTACTGCCGCTTCAGTAGCAATGCTATTGGTACGGATAACATCCATAATCGCGGCAAAAGGACCGACGGCGTTGGCGATATCGTTTGAGCCATGACTAAAGGCAAAGGCTGACGCGGTAAAGACTTGCATCCAGCTAAACATAATAAATGTCGCTTTGGTCAAATCCTCCTTATGCTTACCGCGGATACTCTTGGTATAGATATAGGTCGCAAGCCATACTAGCGCTGCAATCATGCCCATGATTAAAAAGCCTTGCAGCGTTGTCATGCCATTATTGACATTCTTTAAGCCTTTAAAGATAACCAAAGAGGCCATGACCGCGCCGCCAGCAGCCGCAATAATAGGTACCCATTGCTTTAATGCTTTTAGGGTATCGAGGTTGCTGCGCTCGTTTTCAATTTCATAAAGCTGCTTGTAATAATCGGTTTCTAAATCTTCAACGTCGCAATCATCATCTTTATAGATTTCTTGATCACGTAACATCGCTGAGGTATAAGCCAGTTGTTCTGATTCGGTCAGACCATCCAAATACTCTTTGTGATTTTGCTTTAAGGTTTTTTTATCGCCCTTTAGCGTCGCAATGTGTGCTTCTGTTCTATCATTATATTCAATGATATTTTTCTTAATTTGGCCATATAACAGGTAGGAGAAGACGCCGCCGAGTAATGGTGATATGACCCAAGAGATAGCAATCGTTCCAATCGTGCCCCAATTCACCGTAGATAACGCCATTTCGGTGCCACCTAACGAGATGCCTAATACAATGGAGCTACCAACCACACCGCCGATAATGGCATGAGTGGTTGAAACGGGCAGACCTTTTTTGGTCGCAAACAACAACCAAAATGCAGCAGCGATAAGCGCTGAGAGCATGACATAAATAAACTGGTTGGGCGTGACCGACAGACCATCTAGGTCGACAATACCGCTACGGATGGTATCGGTGACTTCACCGCCTGCCAACACCGCGCCCGACACTTCAAATATCGCTGCGATACCCAAGGCTTGCGGAATGGTCAACGTCCCCGCACCCACTGAGGTACCAAAGGAGTTGGCGACGTCATTACCACCGATATTGAATGCCATAAACACACCAAAAGCCGTCGCTACGATAAATAGCGTCGTCTGCTGATGCATGGTGTAATCTAGACCCCACCATAAAAAGTAAGCGGTCATCGCAATCAGTAAAATGGCAAAAAATAGATTGATTCTCATAGAACCGACTGCTTTGGTTGGTCCTGTAGAACTGCTGCTAATACCCATACGTTGATACGTCCTGCGTAAGCTGATTGAAATTATATGTGATTGATGACATTGCGGCGCTATGAACGGTGTTGTTTTCACCACCCAATATTATGATAGCGTGTACGCAACGTGTTTTTGAAATACTGTTTTTTGAAATACTGTTTTTTGAACTTGTTTGTTGAAATACTGTTTTAAACCACGGCTTTAAACCACCGGTTTGAAAATTGGTTTGAATAACTAGCCTGCAATACCTTATTGATCCATCACTCAGACGATCTCGTCTGTTTACCATTATTTTCTACTCATACCTAGCACTAATATCTAGCTTAGTTTGCCTATGATAAAAATATCAGGTAAAAAACCATCACACAAAATGCCATAAAGCCGCAAGTAGTATTGCCAAATCATCCGATTACAGCAGCTTGCGGCTTAGGTTTTTATAGTGATAGCGTTGGTTATGACAAATATATGAGTAATGATTAAAGCATTTATATGACAAATACAGTATCCGACTGCTGAGCTATTTTGTAGAAAGCAGAATTTATAATGTGCCTATTATATTAAATATAGACACAGAATGCATGATGATATTGCGAGATTTGTAACTGTGAATGTAAGCGCTATAAAACCTATCAATTTAGTGAAAATTTGTTGTTATATTTTATAATTTGGCTGAGCCAAAATATAATCAATTCTCAAACCTTTTAATCAGTTATCAGGCAGTGCTAAAGATAGCTGCTCAATGGCATGGTCTAATACATCTAGGCGCGCTTGCCGCTTTTCATTGGTGGCGATGACACACCAAGGAGCGTCCTCTGTATTTGTACGTGCCAGCATATCAGCTGCCGATTGCACATAATCTGCCCAGTTATCACGATTGCGCCAATCATCATCGGTCAATTTAAATTGCTTATGCGGGGTCTCTTCGCGCGCCTCAAAGCGCTTAAGCTGCTCTTTCTTATCGATGGCAAGCCAGTATTTGATAACTATCGTGCCAGCCGCTACCAAATCTGCCTCAAAGCGATTGATTTCATCATAAGCGCGCTGCCATTCTGCATCAGTCGCAAAACCCTCAATACGTTCGACCAATACGCGCCCATACCATGTACGGTCAAAGATAGCGATACGGCTGATACGATCGATCTGCTCATTGGGCAGCTTGGTCCAAAATCGCCATAGATAAGGGTGTTGTAATTCATACAGCATCGGCGCGCCAATATTATAAATCTGATACTCGCGTGGGTCGAGCGGCGCAACCAGTCTTTTAATAGCGCCACCCTTGCCAGCCGCATCCATACCTTCAAAGGCAAAGACCACATGCCGACCCTTACGCGCACGTAGCAACTCAGCAAGGCGCGCTTGTTTATCGGCAAGCGCTTCATGGTACTCAGACTTATCTACCTCGGTATCGTCGATATTTATCAAAATTTTAGGGACTTTTACTGGCTCGAATTTTTTAACATTTTCTAGCTGTTCGCTTTCCTCTATACGACTGCTTGCTAACGCTGTTTGCATCGCTTGCAACACTTGATGACAAAAATGCATGGCTGCTTGTGATTTGTCATCACCATCGATAATAATCCAATCTCCCTGCTGGCGTAATAGCGCCGTTGCCACTTCATTAAAAGTTTCGACGACCTTTTTGTTTTTCCAATCAATTTGATATAAAAACTCTGGATCAGCCTTGTCGTCATTAAGCCGCGCCTGCAAGGTTTCGATATCGACATGAAACCAGCATTTAAGCAGCTTGGTTTGATTAGCAGCAAGGTCTTGTTCAAAGGCTTGTAACTTAGTCAGCGCTTGTTTTAAATAGTCTTGCCATTCAGTGATAGGCAACGCTTTATCTTTCAGCTGGTTATTATTCTTATCCTTACTTTTTTTAACCTTATTATCTTCATCTAGGGTTGCCATACGCATGACGTTATAGAGCAAATCAGCATACCAGTTGCCAAAATAAACCATGACATCGCCATGACGCGGCAGCGCCTTGGTATGTGCCTGCCAAATCGGCTGATGCTCTAAGGGACAATCACCAATGGTTGCCTCGACTTTCAGTAAACGCGGGTCGACCCATTGCCGCAGCTGGGTGACGGCTGTGCCCTTGCCTGCTTGCTCCATACCGTTGACCAGCACCAATAATCCTGTTGGTTTATTAATAGTTGGCGGTGTTTGCTGCCGTGTAGCACGCAGAGCAAACTGGGCGGTGACCAATGCCAATCGCAGCGTATCTTTGTCCATAGAAAAGAGATTTAACGGATTGGGTGTTAAGCGCTGCTCGATGACTTGCTTACTAAATTGGTCACTCACAGTTTGTGGCGCTTGGTCCTCAGTCGTATCATTTTTTTTGCTCATGTCCATACTCGCTTTATTATTAGATAATGTTTTATGCTTTGTTATGCGGCGTTATACAATTTTTATGGATGTTCTGTATGAATGATTTTCTTTGCCTAGCCATTTCATATTTACATAGCTATGTTATAAGTGCTTTGTTTTTATAACATTGATTACAATACTGATTACAACACTTATCACAGCGCTTAAAATCACCATTTTAGTTAATCATAGCATTGCGTAAATTTAGTAAATAACCCTGCTATGTAACAGTTTGGCATTTGTATTCTGCGGTATTTTCTTTTAAGGTGAACAAAATCTTGCGAGCATGCTTTAATAGCTGCCTATAAGTATAAAATTTAGTACCCTCTCAGCCCTTTTACCATCAATTTGATTGATTGTTATTTTTACTTTTTATAGGATTACCTGCCATGACTGCTTTAGCCAATTTACAACAGCACTTAAACCGTTTTTGGGCGCTGCCACACCATGAAGATGCTGCCTTAAACACGAAACTTAAAGAAGTGCAAGCATGGCAACAAGCGCGTATTAAGCGTACGCACAGCGCGCTATTTGAACAACCAAAAAACCAATTAATGGCAGATTATTTCTTAACCCAACTGTATGGTGGTGATGAATTTAAAGTATTGGCAGAGCAATTAGGACGCATCCTTCCTAAAGCCAAAAAACTTGAGCGCCTTGCCAAAGAGTCTTCTTTAGAAGCTGGTAGCATGGGCATTCAAGCGTCTATCTTAGCCATTGAGCTTGATTTGCATTTGGCTGAGTGGCTGCTTGCTCAAGATTTAGCGGTTAATGAAGAGAATATGCTTGCCGCCTATCGCGCTGTCGATGAGGCAGATGAGCGCCGCGTGCAAATTAACAACCTAAAGGAAGTTTGCTATCGTACCGATAAAGATCTGAACTCCTTTATGCTCAAAAAAGCCTTTGCAATGGCGAAAGGCGCCGCGTACCGCTATAACTTCCAACCGCTTTACGACTTTATTGATGCAGGCTTTAAAGCCATGAAACCGCTAAAAAGCGTCAGCAGCTTTATCGAACCGTTTTGTGAGCGTGAGCTTGAGATTATTGACGAAGTTCACAACACGGATAATGGCGGTAAGCCAGCAACGTTTGGTGTATGATAGGGTCAAATAATGCACGTGGCTCACGGCGCTGTTACTGATTAAACTATACTTAGATAATGAGTCAACAATGCTCAAATGAGGCTTAAACAGCGCTAAAATACGCCATCATAAAAACGAATAATAGGATAAACGTATGACTGATCATTCAAATAACAATGCTGCAACTGATGCGACTTCTCATGGACACCTGCAAGATAAATTGGTCAAAGACAGTATCACTAACAATCAAAATATCACCGCGCAAGTAAAAGCGCGTCAAAACCATGTTTCTAATACGACGCTTAATGAAAATGCCGCAGTCGATAACAACAATAATGACTTCACCCAAGTGCAAGACTTACCAACCGGAACCCCACAAGGTCAACAAACGACTATGCCAAACCATACCACTAACGCTAACGCCACATTAAACAACAGCGCCAACCCTACTGCTGCGCAAGCACAAACCGCCAAACAAACGCTATTTAACCAACGTGATGACATCAATAACCCGCATACGCCTGATACTGATGGTAATGAGCAAACGCATTTTGGTTATAAAACGGTCAATAAAGCTGAAAAACAAGCGCGCGTTGCTGATGTCTTTACCTCAGTCGCCAAAAAATACGACATTATGAATGACTTAATGTCATTTGGTATTCATCGTTTATGGAAGCGTTATGCGATTAGCTTATCAGGTGTACGTGCCGGCCAGCAGGTGCTCGATATCGCTGGCGGTACGGGCGATTTGGCTAAAGTATTCAGCCGTGAAGTCGGTCGCAATGGTCATGTGGTGTTATCAGACATCAACGCAGCGATGTTAGAAGTCGGTCGTGAGCGCTTAATCAATGCTGGCTGTAATAACGTTGATTTTGTCTTAGCAAACGCTGAAACATTGGCACCATTCGATGATGAAAGCTTTGATTTAGTGACTATCAGCTTTGGTCTGCGTAATGTCACAGACAAAGACGCGGCCCTAAAATCTATGTATCGCGTGCTAAAGCCAGGCGGGCGTTTACTGATTTTAGAATTCTCAAAACCTGTCTTTGAGCCTTTATCAAAAGCTTATGATTTGTATTCATTTACTGCTTTGCCAATTATGGGCAAGCTGATTGCCAATGATGCTGAAAGCTATCAATACTTGGCAGAATCGATTCGTATGCATCCTGATCAGCAGACACTTAAGCAGATGATGCAACAAGCAGGCTTTGAAAATTGCGATTATCATAACTTGACTGCTGGTATCGTCGCGGTCCATCGCGGCTTTAAAGCATAAACACGTTATTTATGCTTAATATCTAGTGATAAAAGCTGGCTATACAAGCTTATTCATAATGTAAAAACGGCTGCTATTAGGCAGGCGTTTAATGATCGTCATAACAGCCAATCTTGAAATATGCGCCACGCTTATGGCGCTCAACCAAACATGCGAGAGCCTTATGCTGACTGTATTACTTTTGGCGGGTGCCGAAAAGCTGATTAATATCGCCATTGCCAGCGATGAGATTACCAAAGCTGGTCTGGCACCGCTTGCGGGCAAAGTGCTGCGTCTAAATATGGGCACGCCTGAGGTGAATTTGGACGTCTTATTTACCGATGAGCGTTTGCGCTTTGAGCCGGTCATGACTGAGAGTGTCTTTGAGCCAAGCGGCAATATGAATGAGCGCCAAAAAGCCAGTCTAGAGCGTGCGCGTCTTGGCCATAGTCGTCCAGACTGCATCATTACCGTTGATAATCCTGCGCAGCTGCTCAACCTGATGCGCGGCACTGAGGGCAACTTGCCTATCGCCGGTGATTACAAAGTGCTGATGCAACTTAAACAACTGGTCGCAGGTTTTGACCCTGATGTCGCCGGACAGCTTGAGCCCTTTATTGGTAAACCGATGGCCAGCCAACTGCATCTTCTCATCTCACAGCTAAAAGGCAGCTGGCGTCATAGTGCCAAACGCGCCTTTAATGATGTCAGCGACTGGGCCAATGATGTAGCCGGTAATGTTGCTTCTGACCCGATGGAAGCCGCCGAAGTCAATGATCTAAAACAGCAGTTATTAAAGCTGCGTGCTGATATTGAGCGAGAAGAAGCTAAGCTTGCTGCTATCAAAGATGAGCAAGCACGTTTAAGCAATAATAGCTAATAATACGTAGATGCTAAAATTGTTTAAATGCTCTCTATAAACATCTACTGTTATGAAAAATACAATATCTAGCCTATTTTCGAATTTTTAGAGTACCTATATCCCATGCTACTATCCCATCGCGCCCGCTTGCTTGAACTTTGGCGTATTGCCGCCGCTTATCGCATTGATACCCATTTGTCTGTCGAAGAAGCGCCGCAGCTGCAACCTTTAGCGCGTTTAATTCGCTTGCATCCAGCTGCTTGGGGTAAAAAACATCAGCCTAATGCCATAAAATATGCGCTTGAAGATATGGGTACGTTATTTTTGAAACTGGGACAACTGCTCTCGACGCGTCGCGATTTGGTGCCGCCTGAGATTATCGAGCAATTGGTGCAACTGCAAGACAAAGTCAAGCCTTTCGACTCTGACGTTGCCATTGCCCAAATCCAAGACCCGAAACATGGTTTGGGTCAATCTATCGCAACGCTATTTGCCCGCTTTGACGTTAAACCGTTAGCAGCAGCCTCTATCGCCCAAGTACATACGGCGGCTCTGCACGATGGACGTGAGGTAGTGGTAAAGGTCGTTCGCCCTGATATACGCACCACCATCGTTGCTGACTTTGAACTATTACGTGAGCTTGCCAATTGGGCATCGGCGCGTATCGAAGCGGCGCGTGCCATCCATATCGTTGATATTGTCGAAGACTATCGCCAAGTCATGCTTAATGAATTGGATTTGACCTTAGAGGCAGACAATACCACGCAGATGCGTAATAACTTCTTGGGTTCAGCACTGATGTATGTGCCTGAAGTTTATGATGCGGCCAAAAACGTCATGGTCATGGAGCGTATCCAAGGCGTTCCTATCTCGCAGGTTGAGGTGTTTGATAAGCTTGGTTATGACCGTGCAGCACTGGCAGAAAAAGGCTTAACGATATTTTTCACCCAAGTATTTCGCGATAACTTTTTCCATGCCGATATGCATCCGGGTAATGTCTTTGTAGAAACGCCGCCGGTTAAAACGCTCACTGCAAATATGGCAGCGGTTGACTTGGGTCATGAGCCACGCTATATCGGCCTTGATTGTGCCATTATGGGTACGCTATCAAAAGACGACCAACTTATTGTCGCGCGCATGCTTTTGGCGGTAATGAATAATAACTTTACGGCGATGGTTGATATCGTCAGCCGTGCTGGTTGGATACCGCCCAATACCGATAAGCATGCCTTGATGCGCGATATGAAACGCACTGTCGGTCCAATGCTACAAAAATCCATTAATGATATCGACTTTGCTGGTGTGTTGATGCAGATTTTAGATATCGCCCGTCGCCACCATATGAGTATTCCACCGCAATTAATGCTGCTACTCAAAACCTTGGTGCATGTCGAAGGACTGGGTCGTGATTTATATCCTGACCTTGATATCTGGTCACTCGCCAAGCCCATTTTAAGCGGCTGGATTAAAGAGCAGCTCGATCCGATGCGTAATTTGCAACACTTACGCCAGCAGTTGCCAGAGATTTTATTATCAACCACCGATATTCCTAAGCTGCTAGACCAAGGTCTACAAAGCCTTGCCTCACAAGGGTCGCGCCAAGACAGTCAGCTACGAGAGATACAACAAATTCGCGCTGATATGCTCAATGATCGTCGCCGTGATTGGCTAGCGCTGTCAGGTTTTGCCGTGTTTATTGCCATCGCCACACAAGTCGGTTGGTTTGCGCCTATCTTTTATTTATTGGCTATGATTGTCGTTATTTGGCGGGTTCTAGCTTAGATTGCTGATTTTTTAACGACAAAAAATACCCGTTAATAGTTATAAAAGTTAAATTTTAATCTAATAAGCTCTAATTCCTTTTGATTGTCCTTTAACGACAATCAAAAGGAATTAGAGCTTAAACTTTTATCTTATTTGCCATCTAATTTACTTAGTTAAAGTACGTCTTATATGGAGAATTTACCTATGTCGACCATATCATCTACATCACCTTCTCAGTCTCATGATTCAGTCAAACCAAATCATAGTGATGCTATTGCCGCTTTGCAAACATGCTTTGGCAAACAACTGAGCACCAATACAACAATACGTGAGCAGCATGGTCATACCATGACGTGGCTTGCCAATCAGCCACCCGACGCGGTATTGACGGTACAGGATAAACACGAGGTTGCTGCTGCGGTTGAGATTTGCAATCAGTATCAGATGCCAGTGATTGCCTTTGGTATTGGTTCATCCTTAGAAGGTCAATTAAATGCGCCTTATGGCGGGCTATGTATTGATATGCATGCCATGGATGCGATATTGCAGGTTAATAATGAAGACCTGACCGTTACCGTACAACCCGGTGTCACACGTGAGCAACTTAACCATTATTTACGTGATACCGGCTTGTTCTTTCCCATAGATCCCGGTGCCAATGCCAGTATCGGCGGTATGGTCGCTACTCGCGCGTCAGGTACCAATGCTGTCCGCTATGGCACCATGAAAGATGTGGTACTCGCCCTTGAAGTCGTTACCGCAAGTGGAGATATTGTCCGCACCGGCACCCGTGCTAAAAAGTCTGCTGCTGGTTATGATTTGACGCGATTGCTGATCGGTTCAGAAGGTACGCTTGGTATCGTCACCGAAGTCACGCTCAAGTTATTTGGTATTAGCGAATGTATTGGTAGCGGCATCTGTCACTTCCCAACGATTGAGGATGCTTGTCAAGCGGTGATGTTGACCATTCAAATGTGCTTGCCCATTGCCCGTATTGAGCTGCTCGATGCGATGCAAATAAAAGCCTGTAATCAATACGCTAATCTTGATTTAACTGAGACACCTACGCTATTTGTAGAGTTTCATGGCACAGAAGCTGGTGTGGCTGAGCAAGCGCAAATCTTTACCGATATCATCGAAGAATTCGGCGGTACGGACTTTGCTTGGGATACCAACGAAGCTGAGCGCAAACGTTTGTGGCAAGCACGGCATAATGCCTATCATGCTAGCTGTGCCCTACGACCTGAGGCAAGCGCCTTATCGACTGACGCCTGCGTGCCCATTTCACGCTTGGCAGAATGCGTCAGTGAGACAGCAAAAGACATCGAAGCATCTGGCATGGTTGGACCTATTGTCGGTCACGTGGGCGACGGTAATTTTCATGTTTTATTATTGGTCGATACCAACAACCCTGAAGAAGTCGCCACAGCTGACGGTATTATCAGCCGCCTTGCCAGCCGTGCTATTGAGATGGATGGCACTTGTACCGGTGAGCATGGTATTGGACAAGGTAAGCAGAAATATATGCAACAAGAGCACGGTAATGCATTAGTGCTGATGCAGGCGATTAAGTCAGCGCTTGACCCTAAGAATATTTTAAATCCCGGCAAGATATGGCCTGAGGCTTTACCCACTAATTAATAAGCTTATAAGAATAAGTATAAAAAAGCGCCTACCTTTAATTGATAGATTCAAGGTAGGCGCTTTTTTAGTTTTAATATGGTTCATTTATTTTGAAGCAAATGCGAGGCTGCAGGTATGAATTTTTCGAAGCCTCTGGAGTGCAAAGCACACAGCAAGCGAGAAAAATTTATACCTGCACAATGTTATTAAAGATATACCTCGTGCGTTTTGAATTGACTATTCTATAACATCTGATCAATCGCCATTTGCGTCAATACCCGACCACGCGCCGTACGCAGTACATAGCCTTGCTGAATCAAATACGGCTCAATCACATCCTCTAACGTACCGCGATCCTCAGCCATGGCTGCTGCTACTGCTTCAACCCCTGCTGGACCACCATCAAAACGCTCTTGCAATATCTCGATATAACGTCTGTCTAAATGATCAAGCCCACGTCTATCTACGGCCAGCATATCGAGCGCACTACCAGCTATCGCGCCATTGATACTACCATCGCCTCTCACTTGCGCATAATCACGCACACGGCGTAATAATCGATTGGCAATCCTTGGCGTACCACGCGCACGGCGAGCAATCTCTACCGCACCATCTTCACTCATTGGCACTCGCATCAAACGCGCGGCACGGCTAACAATCGTCGTCAAATCAGCGATATTATAAAACTCTAAGCGCTGCACAATCCCAAAACGATCACGTAATGGCGAGGTCAACAGCCCTGCTCGTGTGGTGGCTGCTACCAAGGTAAACGGCGGTAAATCAAGCTTGATAGAACGTGCTGCCGGCCCTTCACCAATCATGATATCGAGCTGAAAATCCTCCATTGCTGGATAAAGGATTTCTTCAATAACAGAGCTCAAGCGATGGATTTCATCGATAAAGAGTACATCACCTTCTTCTAAATTGGTCAGCATGGCGGCTAAATCACCTGGACGCTCAAGCACTGGCCCTGACGTTGAGCGCAGATTGCCGCCCATCTCACGAGCAATGATATTGGCAAGGGTTGTCTTCCCTAAGCCCGGTGGACCAAAGATAAGGGTATGATCCAAAGGCTCGTTACGGCCTCTGGCAGCGCTAATGAACACTTCCATCTGCTCACGCACCACCGGCTGACCGATATATTCAGCCAATAATGCTGGTCGAATATTAGAGTCAGGCGCATCACCTGCCCCTTCTAACGGATTAATCAAACGATCTTGCATCATAGGTTTTATCATTTTATTAAAATAATTATTTTTAAAAGACTAGGTAATAAACAGCATAACCAAACGCTGCGTATAAGTCATGCAAAACATCATAAAGCAGCTAGTCAAAAAAACACAGCCTAAAACGAAAATAAGCGACAATGAATGTCGCTTATCTGTTGAAGACTTATTGATACTATAGAATAACGCGCTCACATTACTTAAAAGCCAGATAGCTGTTGCAAGGTGGCTTTTAGTAAGCTTTGCGTATCTGCAAAGGTAGCGCCATTACTCTTAGCGGCTTTAATCGCCTGCTGCGCCTCTCTTTCTTTATAACCCAAGCTAATTAACGCACCTTCCACCTCAGCGATGATACTACCTTCAGCAGAAATGGGCGCAGGCTGAATCGCAAACTCTAAATTACTACTATCAACCTCGATATTTTTTAGCTTGTCTTTTAGCTCAATCAATAAACGCTGCGCTGTCTTTTTACCGATACCAGGAATCCGCGTCAATGCCGCCTCCGACTCTTGCTCGACGTGCATTTTTAGCTCAGCAGCTGACATCGCAGACAGCATAGCCAATGCCATTTTTGCCCCAACGCCGTTAATCCTAATCAATTGACGAAAGACATCACGCTCTTTACGATCGATAAAGCCATAAAGCAGCTGCGCATCTTCGCGCACATGGAAATGCGTCCAAATGCTCGCCTGCTCATTGAGGCGCAACTGGCAAAACGACGGTAGCGGCAGCTCTATATCGTAGCCTACGCCAGAGGTGGTCATGACACAGGCAGTCGGCGCCATCAAATACTGCACCTGTCCGCTAATCAATCCAATCATCATCTACCACCTTTTATAGAACCGACGTACAGTACATAAGTACCAAGCTTAAATATAGAAACTGTGCTAAAAATACGCTGCGCCGCTATGACTAAATGAGCATATCTTATTGGCAACGCTTATTTATAAAAATCGACCATACCTTCAAGGCTGATTGGGCGGATCTTATGTGCTTGACCAGCAGAACCAAAAGCTTCAAAGCGATTGGTACAGATATCTGACATCGCAACCATAGAGGCTTTAAAGTATTTACGTGGATCAAATTCACTTGGGTTTTCCGCAAGGAATTTACGGATAGCGCCCGTTGATGCCAAACGCAAATCAGTATCGATATTTACCTTACGTACACCATGCTTAATCGCTTCAACGATTTGCTCAACCGGTACACCATAAGTCTCACCGATATCACCGCCATTTTCATTAATGACTTTTAGCCACTCTTGCGGTACTGACGACGAGCCATGCATGACCAAATGGGTGTTCGGGATACGGGCATGAATCTCTTTTACGCGCTCAATGGATAAGATATCGCCTGTCGGTGGACGGGTAAATTTATACGCACCATGACTGGTACCGATAGCAATCGCTAACGCATCCACATTAGTATCTTTAACAAACTGTTCAGCTTCATCAGCGCTGGTCAATAGCTGCTCGTGATCAAGTACGCCTTCTGCGCCAGAGCCGTCCTCTTCGCCTGCCATTCCTGTCTCAAGACTGCCCAAGCAACCAATTTCACCTTCTACTGAAACACCGCACGCGTGTGCCATTTTGACCACTTCGCGGGTCACGCTGGCATTATAATCATAGTCCATTGGCGTTTTGCCGTCTTCACCAAGCGAGCCATCCATCATCACTGATGAAAAGCCCTGCTGAATTGAGCGCTGGCAAATAGCAGGTGACATACCATGATCTTGATGCATCACTACAGGAATATGTGGCCACTCTTCAATCGCAGCAATAATCAGATGACGTAAAAACGCAGAACCTGCATAACTACGGGCGCCGGCACTGGCTTGAACGATGACAGGTGAGTCACAGGCGTCGGCCGCCATCATGATTGCACGCATCTGCTCTAAGTTATTGACGTTAAAGGCAGGAACACCGTAGCTGTGCTCGGCGGCATGATCTAGAAGTTGACGTAACGATATTAAAGCCATAAGACGCTCTCTGATTAAATTTTGAATATGATATTAAGAAATCATTCTTAAAAATACGATGTTGCAACAATTGCCCTAAAATCCTAGCTTTATATAGCCAGACCAGCGAAAAACCGGTGTTTTTTATCGTAATTATTACGCCGTGATTATAGCAAAAATTGTCACCGCTTCGTAGCGCTTAGCCGACTATTTATTTCTTTGCTTAATTTATAAAAAATACGGTCGGTTTTTATGAATCTATTTGGTAGGACTTATCGCCTATACAGGTTTATTAAAAATATGTATAAAACCAAATACCTTATGTCTTTGATTTGGCTGTGCTAGATAAATGTTTTAAATACAAAAAAGCCTTGGCTATTACCAAAGCTTTTTAAATATTTTGAGGGCTTATAAAGCAATTAGTATTGACAACCAATGCTTAAAATTAAAACTACTAATTAGTACTGTTGCTCTTTAGTACTGTTGCTCTGCTTCTACTGCATTTTCACTGGCTTTATCTTCAACAGCAGCTGCGCCATCGGCAACCACGCCAGCAGTAGCGGACACGGCTTCATTGGCGCCTACCACAACCGCTTCGCCAGTATTTGCTAGTGCATCAGTCGCAGCAGCACCGGCAGTTTCAGCGCCTTCGGCAACTTCAGTACCAGCGTTTTGGGCAGCAACTTCAGCTTCAGCAGCAGCGGCTTCTGTTTCAGCAGCGGCAGCATCAGTGTTAGCAGCAGTATCTTCAGCAGCAGAATCAGCGGCAGCTGCCGTTTTATCTTGTGTTTCTTGGCTACATGCAGTGATTGCAAAAGTACCAGCAAGTACGCTAGCAAGTAATAAATGACGTTTTAACATAATAAACCTCTCGTAAATAAAGCATGCCAAATACATGATTTGCGCTATTTTATAGAGTGCAAATTAGACATGCAATAACAATTTTCAGTATAGAAACAAATAATTACCACTTAATAATAATCAGTGACCACTCTTACTTCTTGCTTTCATATTGACAGGTTAAGCATCAATTGAAAGCCAACCATAGTGGTCACCTTATACTTTATTATTTATATGGCCTAACTTTTTATAGCCTAACCTAGATGCTCACGATAAGTTGTACGTCTACTGTTACTCAACTGCTGAAGTATCGTTAAGCGCTATTCCTGGATTTGTAAGGCAGCAACAGCAGGTAGCACCTTACCTTCTACAAATTCCAAGAACGCGCCGCCGCCTGTTGACATATAGCTAACACCATCAGCCACCTGATATTTATCAATCGCCGCTAAGGTATCGCCGCCACCAGCAATCGAGAAACCTTGGCTGTCTTTAACAGCATTTGCTACGATTTGGGTGCCATGACCGAAAGCATCGACTTCAAAAACGCCGACCGGACCATTCCATAAGATGGTTTTTGCCTTGATGATAGCATCAGCCAATTGCTTAGCACTTGCTGGTGCGATGTCTAAGATCATATCATTGTCGCCAATCGCATCGACAGACTTGATAGTTGCAGTAGCTTGTTGTAATGAGCCGGTAAAGTCATCAAAGTTGATGTCGTTTTTATCAGCAACGACTACATACTCAGGTAATAAAATTTCAGTTTTACTCATGATGTCACGAGCAGTATCCACCAAGTCTGCCTCATATAAAGAAGCGCCAACGCTATGACCTTGTGCTGCTAGGAAAGTGTTAGCAATACCGCCACCAACGATAATCTGTGAGCATACTTCAGCCAAGCTGTGCAGTACTTCAAGCTTAGTCGATACTTTCGAGCCACCAACGATTGCTAGCATCGGCTGTGCAGGCGTTTCAAGTGCTAAGCTCAACGCATCAAGCTCTGCTGCCAATAAAGGTCCGGCGCAAGCTACTTTGCCTGCTTGGTGCATGGCTTGGGTAACGCCTTCCGTTGATGCTTGCGCACGGTGGGCAGTACCAAAGGCATCCATGACAAATACGTCGCACAACTCAGCGTATTTCTGCGCCAAATCGGCATCGTTTTTCTTCTCGCCTTTATTAAAGCGCACGTTTTCTAGCAGTACGACTTCGCCGGCGTTGATTGTCACGCCTGCAGTCAAATAGTCAGTGTTTAAGCTTACTGGCTTTGATAGTTGTGCGGCTAATTTATCGCTTAGATACTCAGCGACCGGTGCTAGCGAATATATGGCTTCAGGGTTGCCTTCAGTCGGACGACCAAGGTGTGAGCAGACAATCACCGCCGCGCCTTTTTCTAGCGCCATTTTAATGGTAGGCAAACTGGCTTGCAGGCGAGCGTCACTGCTGACTTTACCGTCTTTAATAGGCACATTTAAGTCTTCACGAATCAATACCACTTTATCGGTTAAGCTCAGCTCACTCATACGCAAAAAATTCATTACCTGCTCCTATGCATCATCTATGGTTAATCTGCCGTGTGGCTTTTTATTAATGTCTAAATAATATTATTCAAATTATCTAATGGGTTGCTCTTTGGCTGTTGTTACTTGTGGTGTTATAAAGACAACCCAACAAGAATTTGCGGCGGTGTATTCTAGCAGTTTTCTAGCAGATGCTCATAAAGAACCTGCATAAATTTCACCCAGTAAGCTTAGACGATAAAAAATGGGCGAAATTTCAATAAAAATCAGTAACATTTCGTGGTGGTACTCAATCGTTAGGCTGTTTATGATAAAGCAGTTAGTGATAATAAACTGCTAGTAATAATTAATGACCCCAACAATAAAAATAACCCATTAGGAGAACCCAATGAGTATCGACCTTAAAACGGCCAAACAAGAACTATTAAAACTCAAGGAAGAATATGAGACTCGTATCAATAAAATCGAGGATCATATCCAAAACCCACAAGACGACCTCAATGAACATTGGGAAGATCAAGCCATCTCTTATCGTCAAAACGATATGCGCACAAACTTAATGGGCGAAGCACGTCAAAGTTTAGTCTATGTTGAAAATGCACTAAGCCGTATTGAAAACGGCACTTATGGTGAATGTGAAGTCTGCGGCGAGAAAATTGAAGAACAACGCTTAAAAGCATTACCTTACGCGACTCTTTGTATGGAACACGCTAAATAACCCTAAATCGCTACTATCAAACTAACTTTTTATCCAGCAGGCGTACGCCAAGTATCGAGCGCCTGCTGCCATTGCTGACAACGCGCAGCGATTTGTTGCACGGGTAAGTCCATAATATCCCCAACAACCGCCACATAAGCAATCGGCAAACCTGCCAGCTCAACGATATTTTCTGCGCTTAAGCCTCCAATCACACATATATCAATCCCTTGCTGACAGCCATCAATAAGCTCTTGGCGTGAGATAATATTGGCATTAGGCTTGGTGTTTGAGGCAAAAACCGCCCCCATCGCCGCATAGCTTGCGCCCTCTTTTTTGGCTTCTTTGACCAGTTCCACATCACCATGACAAGTACGACCAATAATCTGTTTGGGCGCAAGTTGACGTTTGGCATCGTTAATATCGCCATCTTGTTGACCTAAATGCACCCCAACACCAAGTTTTTCGGCAAGTTTTATATCATCATTGATGATCACTGGAACATCATAGGTTTTTGCCAAACGGACTATTTGCAGCGCTTCATCATAGAGTTTTGCGGCGCCATCAGGCAGCTGTAAAGTCTTTTTACGGCGTATTTGCAATAACGCTATCAACCCTGTCGCGAATGCTGCTTCTAGCTTGGCATACAAAACTGCAAACTCATCGTCATTAGTCAGTAAGTATAGTTTGGGAGCTCGCGTAACAGTCGATGCTTGAGTCATATGATTTTTCCTAAAAGACGCCCTAAATTCAACACAATAAAAAGGCTGTTATATCGCATAACAGCCTTTTTTTTATAAATACTAAAACAGCAAGCTTACACCGTACGGCGAGTCGCCAAGCTGTTTAGAATATTTTTAGCATCGCCCCAACGTGTCGCTGAGCTGTTTGCGCCTAAAATCACAATAATTGCAGGGCGATTATTAACGCGAGTTTCCATCACCACACAACGACCAGCTTCATTGATAAAGCCTGTTTTTGAGATACCAATCGGATAGCTACCATCACGCACTAAGCTGCTGGTGTTGTTGGCTTTATAAGTACGGTTGCCGCTTGAAAAGTTAGAGACATAAAAGTCGTAGCTTTTAGTGGTCGAAAAACGACGAATGACATCGTAATTACCAGCAGCACGCACCATTTTTACCAAATCATTTGACGAAGCAACGTTACGCTTATCAAGACCCGTTGGATCACCGAAGAAAGCAGTAGTCATACCCAAGTCTTGCGCTTTGCGATTCATCGCACGGATAAAGGCACTATAACCGCCTGGATAATTACGCGCTAGACTTTTTGCCGCAGGATTTTCTGATTTCATTAATGCCATCAGTAACATCTCAGCACGGTTTAGGCGGTCGCCCGATTTAAGGTTCGAGCTGGCGCGTTTAGGACCGACGAAATCTTCTGGGTCAAGGGTAAGCTCTTCACGCATGTCGAGACCAGCATCCAATACCACCATCGCGGTCATGACTTTGGTGATACTGGCCATTGGACGAGCAATATCAGCGTCTTTTTCGTAGATAGATTCGCCCGTTTCAGCATCGATGACCGCAACACTGCGCGAATCGGTGCTGATTGGAATCATACTACTGCTGCCAAAACTGCCACGATAGGTGGTGTTATAGCTGTTGGCGTTAGTCGTATTGTTAAAGCTGTTATTACTATTACCAAACGTGCGGGTATTGGTAATATTGGTGGTACCGTGACCGTTATCTACTTTTTTAATCGCCGAGCCATTATTACTATTATTGGCTTTATACATGATGCTGCGAGCTTCAGACAGGCTATCGGCACCGCCCCAGCTCACACGAGCGCTAGACTCTGAGCTAGAACCACCATTAATTGTAAGTGCGGCTTGTGCAACACTGCCCAAACTCAATGAAATCAGAGCAGCGATTAATTGCTGTTTGGTTAATGGTAGTTGCTTCATTATGCCTCCTGCTGCCGCGTTGCCATTAGTTAGAGAGTCAGTTACATACTCACTAACAGCAACCACGTACGTAGCGTTTATGGATGTGTTTGTAGATACTCACATAGAGTTTTTGTATTTTTAGTGTATCATGGTTTGCATTTAAGTTTAATCTACTAAATCAATTAGATGTCATTTTTTAGCCACATTCAAACTTTACTACATTTACTTTATATTACAGCAATATTTATTAACACTGGCGCAATATAGACTTACATTTAGGCTTATAACCTCTTAATTGCAAAGTTAATATTAAACTATGACGCATAATATCAGTGTCTTTGTTAATTGATATACTTATAGTAGCGAATTTTTAGAGTATTTCAATAAATCAATACAATAAAGCAATTCAATAAAACACTCCAAAATAAGACACGCTAAACAGCTTAACATTAGCAGTGCGCCCTTTATTCTGACAGATAGAAAAGAGTATAACTATGATTCGAGTATTAGTAGTAGATGATCATGATTTGGTGCGGATGGGCATTAGCCGTATGTTGGCAGATAGTGCCGATATCGAAGTCGTCGGCGAGGCAGATAGCGGCGATATGGCGATTAAAATGGCAAAACAGCTACGCCCTGATGTAATATTGCTGGATGTCAATATGCCCAATATTGGCGGGCTTGAAGCAACCAAACGCTTGGTTCAGTTAGATATGGGTATCAAGATATTGGCCGTCAGCAGTATGTCAGCGCAGCCTTATCCTTCGATGCTCATCAAAGCGGGCGTTAATGGTTATATCACCAAAGGTACGCCGCTTGATGAGATGATACGCGCGGTCAAAAAAATCTATCAAGGTGGGCGCTATTTTAGCCAAGACGTCGCCGAGCAATTGGCTGACGTGCTTTTATCTGATAACGCCAGCTCGCCTTTTGACTTATTAAGTGACCGTGAAAAACAAGTCGCTATGATGGTAGTCAACTGCCAAAGTCCGCAGCAAATCGCTGATCAGTTGTTTGTCAGTGTAAAAACCATCAACACTTATCGCTATCGCATTTATGAAAAAGTCGGCGTCGATAGCGATGTGAAATTGACCCATCTGGCCATTCGTCATGGTCTTATTCAACCGTAAATTACTAAGCATAAGTTATTAAGCATAGTAAGTACCTCTCCTTCTATTATTCTCAACTTATAAAGGCTTTAGAGCCAGTGAAAACTTTAAAGCCTATGAAACCTTCAAAGCCTGTGCCATCGTCAAAGTCTAAGCAACATGGGCAACATGAGCAGCATAAGAAATCTGCTCCTAGCGTTATAACCGCTATCACGGATTATTTGCAGCGCGACGATACCTTGCCGTTGCCACAGCTACGCAGATTAGGTTTGATCTATAGCAGCTATCGATTTATTCTCAGCCTGTTTTCTATGCTGATGGTCTATATCACGGCTCGCTCTAGCGATGGCTCATCATTACCAAGCTTTTTGCAGCAAACCGCGCTCAGCTTTTATGTCCTGCTGAGCCTGATTTTACTTGGTTTATTTTATGTGGTGACCAAGCATCTACGGCGACAGCTGGCTTTTGGTTTAGTAGTAGATGTCATCATTTTAAGCTTATTACTTTATACCGCTGGCGCGCCCGATTTGCAGTTGACCATGCTATATATGGTGGTAGTCGCCGCCAGCTTTATGCTTTTACATAGCTCGCAAGCGCTTATTATTACTTTGCTTGCGATTATTTTTGTTATCTATCAGCAGTTTTTTTATGCCATTGCCAACAGTATGAGTTTGGCAAATTTGGGTGACGCGCTACTGATGTCTGCCAGCTTTTTAGCTGTTGGAGGCTTAAGTTGGTCAATCTCACAGCGTTTGGTCCAGCTTGAAAAAGTAGCGGCAAGCCACGCAAAAGAAGTCGAACGCTTAAACGTCATTAATCAAGAAGTCATCACGCAAATGGTCAATGGCGTTATCGTCATCGACTCTAAGCATGTTGTGTTGGCAAACCTTGCCGCCCATCAACTGCTCAGTATTCCAAACCCTTCCCCACTAGCGGCGACAGAAGCGGTCGATACCAGTCAGATGCTAAAAAATACGCCAAGCGAGACGGCGAAAAAAACCTCACACTATAATGAAAATCAACCTGTATCTGATTTTCAGCAGCAGCTGCGCGCACAACATCTGCAACTACTCGAAGCCTGCTTATCGGTAGAGGCTGGTCAATCTCGCACTTTTATTTATGAGTTACCAGCCGTGGCCAATGCTTCAGTCGTCGGTAAGCTGCGTGTCGAGATTATCCCTTTAAAAGATGACAGCAAGCTAATCATATTAGAAGATTTACGCCGTGAACAAGCCAGCGCGCAGCAATTAAAATTGGCCTCTTTAGGACAGCTTACCGCTAGTATTGCCCATGAAATAAGAAATCCCTTAGCAGCAATCTCCCAAGCCAGCCAATTATTAATAGAAGATATCGAAGAAAGTCAGACAGCAGATAACGACACAAGTACCAATGACAAGATGGCTGGCAACCATGAGCTTTATAAAATGATATTTACGCAGACCAAGCGCGTCAATCGCATTATTGAAGATGTCTTAAAGCTGTCTCGTCAGCAGATTGCCAACCAGCAAATGATTGCCCTTGCGGATTGGATGCCAACATTTTTAGACAATTACTTTCAAGGTCACGATGTTTTTTTACGCAGCCATACGCAGCCGACAATCTCGTTTGACACGCACCAGTTAGAACAAATTCTTATCAATTTAATTAACAATGGTTTACGTCATAGCAGCTATGCTAACCCTCATGCTATTGTGGAAATCGAGATTTATTGTGCTGATAACGATGTTATAATTGATGTGTTGGATGATGGTACAGGCGTTAGTGATGTGGATTTAACCCATTTGTTTAATCCGTTTTTTACCACCGATAAAGCTGGCACAGGTTTGGGATTATACTTATCGCAAGCATTTTGTGAGGCCAATCATGCGCGCCTGCTTTATATTCCGGAACATAAAAAAACCTGCTTCCGTTTGATTGCCCCTGCCATCCAGCATGACGTCGATGAAAGTACAGATGAAAGCATATAGGAAGCGTTTGCCTAATAATTGAAAACCTATAAATGTCTCATAAACGCTACTATTTATGCGCTATAAACCTTGATACTTATGCACTATAAACTTTGATACGATGATTTTTTAATACCTTTTTAACACCCTTGTAGTACTTGAAGACAATGAAGTACTTGAAAACAATGAGATGATGTATGACCACAACCGCGCTAGTCGTTGATGACGAAGTAGATTTATGCCGCTTGATGCAAATCACGTTGACCAAGATGGGCATCAAAAGTGATGTGGCCTATACTTTGTCGCAAGCCAAATCCTATTGGCAAGAAAATGACTATGATTTTTGTCTAACCGATTTAAAATTACCTGACGGTTCAGGATTAGAATTGGTTAAGCATATTAGCGGCAGCTCAACGACGCCCATTGCAGTGATTACGGCACACGGCAGTATGGATTTGGCGATTGAAGCGTTAAAGCTAGGCGCTTTTGATTTCGTGAATAAACCGCTTGAGCTGCCCCGCCTGCGTCAATTGGTTGAAAGCGCCCTTAAGGTTATCCATCAAGATAATGTGTCCAAGTCAACGCCTGAGCGTTCACCTGAGCAGCAAATGCTCGATAGCCGTTTGATTGGCGATTCTGCTGTCATGCATCCGCTAAAAAATACCATTTTAAAATTGGCGCGCTCACAAGCACCGGTTTTTTTATCAGGGGCTTCAGGTACAGGTAAAGAAGTGGTGGCGCGCTTGATTCATGACTTAAGCCCGCGCCGCGATGGTAGCTTTGTGCCGGTCAACTGCGGGGCAATACCGTCAGAGCTGATGGAGTCAGAATTTTTTGGTCATAAAAAAGGCAGCTTTACCGGCGCTGTTGCCGATAAGCAAGGACTGTTTCAACAAGCCAATGGCGGCACGCTATTTTTGGATGAGGTCGCCGACTTGCCACTAGCGATGCAAGTTAAATTACTGCGCGCTATTCAAGAGAAAACCGTGCGCGCAATCGGTGATACCAAAGAAGTACCGGTCGATATTCGTATTTTATCGGCGACCCATAAGGATTTAAATCAGCTGGTACAGGCGGGTAATTTTCGCCAAGATTTGTATTATCGTATTAATGTGATTGAGCTTAAACTGCCAACGCTCAACGCGCGGCGTGATGATATCCCTGTATTGGCTAAGCACTTTTTGGCACTAATCGCCGATGAATGGCAATTAGAATCGCCGCCAACACTGACGGATAACGCTTGTGCGCGCCTGCAAGATCATGACTTTGCTGGTAACGTTCGTGAGTTGCGTAACGTCCTTGAGCGCGCGGTAACCTTGGCAGAAACGTCGACTATCGATGCCAGTCATCTAGGTCTACCTAATATTGATAGCCACCAAGAAGTGATAACCTCTGCCTGTCAAAATATCAGTACCAATAAAGCAACAATCTCGAACGCCTCTGTTTCAAATAAAAGTGAAAGCTCGGTAGCTGACTCAATACAAGATAATGCCATAAAAAGTAAGGTAGAAACAGACAGCACGCAACAAGCAAAAGCTAATATACATCCTTATCGAACCACTACTCAGCATTATCCTTCCATGAATACAAGCCCAGCGAGCCCGCGCTTAGCAGAAAATTCCGAAAAAACTGCTGATAAATCGGTGGCTAGTAGTTTAGATGCGTCAATAAACAGTCAAGCTGATAAGCAAGACAGTCTAAGTAAGTCAGTGCATAAAGAAGATGTTACCGCTGGTCACTTACCTGCCCAAGGCTTAGAGCATTATCTGCAAGAACAAGAAAGACGGCTGATTATTACCGCGCTTAAGCAAACCAACTGGAATAAGACCCAAGCGGCTGAATTATTGGGTACGACCTTCCGCTCTTTACGCTATCGCATGACCAAGCTAGAGATTGCCGAAGATCAATCTGAATCATAAATAATAGCGACTGTTAAAGCGATGCCTTGATTTAAACTCTACTTAAATTAACGTTTGTCTTTAGCAGTCGGTTTATCAATCACATGGTCGATGACCGTATTGTTTTGAGTGACTTTCTTTTTAATCGCTTCGTCTTTAATAGACTTATCTTGCTTAGCACCGCTGTCTGCCTGTGCCTTACGTACAAAGCGAATACCCGAAGGCAGTGCTTGCTGTCTGAGTAAATCAAGCCCCTGTTGCTCCCATGTGCTCTCATTACCCAACAACGTCACATCAGGCTCTACCCCAACCCCATCTATCTTTTTACCCAATGCGGTCATATAGTTGGCAACCGTCAGCTTGACCGCCTGCTCATCATTCAGCGGGATAACGGACTGTACTGAGCCTTTACCATAACTGACCTCGCCCAAAATAGTGGCGCGCTTCTGCGCTTGCAAACTGCTGGCTAATACCTCGGCGGCAGATGCTGAATAACGGTTTTGCAAAACCACGACGGGCAACGCTTCTAATAACGCGGCACCTTGCGTCGATAGCGTGCGCGAGTCACTTTGACGACCTTTTACTTGTACCACATCGGTATCGGTCATAAACAAGCTAGCAACGCTTACAGCTGACGCCAGTACACCGCCTGGATTGTCGCGCATATCTAATAATACTCCGGTGACGGGCGCATCTAAATCAATCAAACTTTGTAGTAATTTCTCACGGCTGTTGTTTTGAAAGGCGGGCAATCTAATAATCGCCATACCATCAACAAATCGAGTTTCAATAATCTGCGGATGATTGTTATTACGCTGCAAAGTCGTGGTGTGTTTACGGCGACCTGCTTTTGACGTCACCACATCCACTTGCGTACCAGCAATCCCTGTCAAGAGTTGCTCGATATCATTACTTTCTTCCTCTTCGCCAAGCTTAAACTCATCGACTTGATGCAAATAATCGCCAACAGCAATGCCCTTTTTATCAGCAGGTGACCCATCAATCACCTCCGTAATCACCCAATAACCTTCTTTTGGCTGATATTGCACTTTGATACCGATATCACCGACATCTCCTTCGGTAAAAGCGCGCAAATTCTCATACGCCTCTGCATCCAAAAACTCAGCATGGCTATCAAGCTTGGTCAACATGCCACTCATAGCATTGTTAAATAACTCTTCATCCTTCACCGCATCAACATATTCACGGCGTACCAAATCAACGACAGCAACAAAGGTTTTTAGGGTTTCAGGCGAAATGGCATTTAATGACACCTGCGCCACCTCATCGGGAATATCAGTATTAATCGCATCTGAGCCATTATCCAATGCACTCTCATCAGCGACAGCATCTATTGAGTCATCAACTTGATCGGCTGATTCGAGCATATCTGCAATATCTGAAAAATCGTCTGCACCGTTGTCCAATGGCACATCATCGGCATTAAGACTGATTAATTGCAAACTTGAAGTAGGGTTTTTATTATTATTGATTTTACCGTTATTGTTTATAGCCGCTTGGGCAGGCATTATCACAACGCTTAAACCCAGTAAGCTTGTAAGAATAGCTGGCTTTAATACCTGCGAGCTAATAGATTTAAAGCCGAAAGATTGAGAATTCATAAACCGAGCGCTCATAAATAGTGTCAGCATTGGGTTTTCCAATCTTTTAAACATCAATAAGGATAAACAGCTAATAGGACGCATAAAAGAAACCCCTTAAAAAATTTGCTTTGGTTATTTTGGTTTGGTTATTATTTTTATAACTTTGTTAGATCTATCAGATTATTATATGGTTATTTATGATTATAGGGTGATGAATAAATTATAGAGTTATTAATCAACAATGTCCGTTAAAATAACACCAAGCGGCTACCTTAAACTAGGATAGTATTGCAAATAATTTAGGCAAAATGTATCGGCCAAAATGCATTAAAGACAAAGCAGCAGAAAAAATCTAAAAAAGCACATAAAAAAAGAGAAGGATAATAAATATCCTTCCCTCTTTTAAAATGCTTAGCCGTATTAATAAACTGTTAAAGCCTTACTATTAAGCATTAGCCATTAAGCACTAGCCTTAAACATTAATACTACGTGACCGTATTATGATGCTGGAACCAATAAATTTTCACCGGTCATCTCATCTGGCTGCTCAATATCCATCAACGCCAAAATAGTTGGCGCAATATCACTCAGCTTACCGCCACTACGTACTGTTACTGACTGCTCGCCAATATAAATCAATGGCACGTGTTCGGTGGTATGCTGCGTATGTACCTGCCCGCTTTCATAATCTTGCATCTGCTCACAGTTACCATGGTCAGCCGTGATAAGCATATTACCGCCAGCTGCTCGTACCGCGGTCTCTACGCGACCAATACAGACATCTAACGCCTCTACCGCTTTAACTGCCGCGTCAAAGATACCTGTATGCCCAACCATATCACCATTGGCATAGTTGACCACCAACACATCATATTTACCAGACTCAATGGCAGCCACCAGCTCATCCGTCACCTCAGGGGCACTCATTTCTGGCTTTAAATCATAAGTGGCAACATCAGGAGAGGGCACTAAAATCCGCGTCTCGCCTTTATACTCTTCCTCACGGCCACCACTAAAGAAAAACGTCACATGCGCATACTTTTCGGTTTCAGCGATACGCAACTGGGTTTTACCTTTATTCTGCAAATACTCGCCAAGCGTATTGGTCAATGAGGTTGGATAATAAGCAATGCTGGTTTTTGGATTGGCTGCTAAAACGTCAGAATATTTGGTCAACATCACAAAAGCGGCAAGCCTTGGCTGTTTATGACGGGCAAAACCTGAAAACTCATGATCTGGTAGCACGAATGCTTGCGCAAGCTCACGGGCACGGTCAGCGCGGAAGTTCATAAAGATAAGCGCATCATTATCATCGACGGTATATGGCACTTCATCGCGACCAATGACAATCGTTGGATTGATAAACTCATCAGTTTCACGTGCTTTGTACGCCGCTTGTACCGCGCCATCTGCACGCGTCGCTAAGCGATCGGCTTTACCTTCGGTGATAAGCTCATAGGCTTTTTGCACGCGATCCCAGCGATTGTCACGATCCATCGCATAGTAGCGCCCGATGATACTGGCAATCTGGACGCGCCCGCCTTCGTAATGGGCGTTGAGTTTCCCAATATGCTCCCGTAAGCGATTGATATACTTATCAGCAGATTTTGGCGGCGTATCACGGCCGTCTAAGAAGCAATGGACAAAGACATTTTTGGCACCATGTACCAACGCTGAATGGCACATTGCTTCGATATGGTCTTGATGCGAGTGGACGCCACCATCTGACAACAATCCCATAATATGTACGTTTCCGCCAAGCTCGTTTGCTGCTTTCACTGCATTGACCAAGGCTTCGTTTTTATAAAACTCACGATTGGCCACTTCACTTGAGATACGGGTTGAGTCTTGATACAGCACGCGGCCCGCGCCCAAATTCATATGGCCAACTTCTGAGTTACCAAACTGTCCGTCTGGCAGACCGACATCTTCTCCTGAAGCCGATATCAATCCATGCGGATATTGCTGATAAATCTTATCCAAGTTTGGCATATCGGCGGCAGCAATCGCATTATCCTTGTCGTCTTCACGATGCCCAAAACCATCTAATATCATTAAGACATGCGGCACTTTTTTATTTTGCTCGCTATCCTGCTTATTATTGAGCTGGGCCTGACTATCGTCGATAAATTCTGATTGTTGCTGGTTATGGGTCATGGATTACCGCTCCTCAAGTGAATGAACGCCTATAATGCTATATTAGGATGTTTAAAGCCCTCTATATTACCACACATCTCCAAATAGCTGAAAAAACGCCCCTTTAAGCCCGTAATTAAAGGTTTTGAGCGTTTTTATTGGCTAGAAAAAGTGCTTAAAACTCGACAACAATAATGCTAAGACCTTAACCTACGTAGTAATCTGTAAATCGTACTTGCAATCACTCAAATCATTGGTTAAGATAATTATATTCTGAAGTGTTGGCTAGTAGATGTTTATTCCCTGAGCCGATAATGCTTTACCAGGATGTGGTACCTATTGCTTCATTGTGTATGCCTGCACCGCTTGCGGTGTCTCAGGAAACCTGCAGAGGCAGTGACGCATCCGCCCTGAACTTCACGGTTCATGGGTTACCATCTTGCGGCGGCACTTCGGTTGTTTCATTCAGTTATTAGCTATTTTATTTATAAATATTACTTTTATAAAAAATAGTTTTAACGCTCAAAAAGCCCCTTTTGTCATTGACGAAAGGGGCTTTTTTTATGTCTTATTATCTACCTAATTATCAATAAATGAGCTATTCATCATTGGCAGATTTGGTAATTTTTTTCACATCTTTCGGAATGGTTTTTGCGGTACCATCAACGGTGGTATGCTGTTTAAACACATCGCCGAATGGGTTTTGCTGTTGCTGACCAAACGGGTTTTGGTTATTCATACCACCTGCACCGCCAAATGGGTTTTGACCACCCATGCCGCCAGCACCACCGAACGGATTTTGTCCGCCGCCCATCTGTTTCGCCATCATCTCCATCATTTTTTGCTGATTGTTCATGACGTAGTTATTAGCAAAGTCTTTAAGCTTTTTCTGCACAGGCGGCAATATCACCAATAACGCCAATAAATCACTCAGCACGCCCGGAATCAGCAGCAAAATACCGGCAGCTGCCATGGCGACACTTTTAATCATGGTTGATTCTTGCGGACGCATCGCAGGATTCATCATACCGCCCGCTTTCATCTGCTGTGCCATTGGATTGAGTGCTGCCATCCCTTTACGCATCAGTGAGATACCGATGACGGCGGCGATGATAAACCACATAAACACCCACCAACCGCTCATAAATTGAGCAAGCAAATACCACAGTAGCATCTCGATAATAAACCAAACGATGGCAATACCAACTATCTGACCCATAAAGTGTCGTCCTATAAGATAAAATCTAAAAAATTGAGCGCCATGAAAATTAAAATGGCTAACATATGATGTATATGGGGATTGATTGCTATACTATCAAACTTAAGGCTGATTTTTAAGCCATAAAACAAAATGTAAGCAAGACGGAATACTATGGCAATTATTATCGGGATTGATCCGGGTTCGCGCATGACCGGTTATGGCATTGTTCAACAAACGGGCGACAAGCTGACATATATTGATGCCGGCACTATTCGTACGGATACCAAAGAGATGCCTGAACGCCTCAAGCGTATTTTTAATGGCTTGACCCGTATCACCCAGCATCATCTAAAATATGCCGATGAGCCTATTTACACCGCTATCGAGCAGGTATTTATGGCAGAAAACCCAGACTCAGCGCTGAAGCTTGGGCAAGCACGCGGTGCAGCGATTGCTGCCATGGTCGCTCTTGATTTAGAAGTATCCGAATATACCGCTCGCCAAATTAAACAAGCGGTTTGTGGTTATGGGGCAGCAGCAAAAGAGCAAGTCCAAGAAATGGTCTGCCGCATACTGTCTTTAGACGTGGTTCCGCAACAAGACGCCGCTGATGGTCTTGCCTGCGCCATTTGTCATGCGCACTCAAGCCATTCAATGAACAAATTAATTTTAAATAGTGCCATGCGTGGACGCGGTGCTTCTAAGAAAAAAGGGCGCTGGCGTTTAACCGAAGAAGATTTAGGCAATTTGCGTTAGAATAAAAACATATAGTCATAAAGCAAATCACCATAAAAAAACACGCGTCCAAACGGCGCGTGTTATTTATTTAAACTATCTGACTATTTATGCTATGTTTTTACTATGGCGGATTCGATTTAAAAAGAATGCAGTGCTGCTGAGATAAATTTTTCGAAGCCTCTGGAGTGCGAAGCGCACAGCAAGCGAGGAAAATTTATCTCAGCAGAACGTTATTTTGAACGTATCTCTTTTATATTGAACTGACTATATAGTATAAGCAACTAACTAAGTTACTCTGCTACCGCACTCTCAATCACCGCATCCAACACATAAGCATATTCTTCGCTTTCTGCGCTTTCGTTACCATCTAACTCATAACGCTGGAGACGCAATACTTCGTCATGCATGCCGTCATGCTGATAGCCATCAATTTCACCAGTAAATGCTGCCCATTCTCCTTCACTCACTTTAATACCTTGGTCATCATAAGTGATGGGCTTCACTTGTAAACACATCTCTGAGCTATCATCAGCACACGCTACTTTCTTAGCATTTACCGCCCAAAATACGGTTTCACCCTTACTGTTATATTTGGCTTGTGAAGTAAGCTTACCTTCCCAAGTCAACGTAATCGCATTACTGGTCACTTGTGTAAGCACTGGGTTTTCACCTTCAGTCAAACTCAGCTGACTGCTACCTTGCATCAAGGTATTTAAACGATTTTCTGCTTTATTGAGATCTTCGCAGAGCATTTTAGTGCTCATGCTCTCTTCGGTCGTTAGCGTCTGACCTTGCAACTGATACACGGCACTTATTGTGTTGCAGCCCACACTATAGTTCAGCGTGTTTTGACCTTGATTTTGATTAAACAGCAGCGTGACTTGCTCCTTGATATCCACAAGCGTCGTTATGACAGGTCCACCACTTTTGTCATCGATATCCAATAATGTCCAGCGATAACGCGCTAAATCTTTAATCATCTCTTGCTCTGCAGTCAGTTTCGTATCATTAGCTGTGTCAGATGCCGTATCGGGGTTTAATGTGGCATCAGTTACTGTGCCCGCTTCAGTGTTGTCTGGTGCGTCACCGCCAGTAGGCGCAGGGTCTTTTTGACAAGCACCCAAGGCCAAACTTGCTGCTAAAATACTTGGCACTAAGGCAAACCTAGAGAATGAGCGGATAGAAGATAGCGTGGTAAAAGATGATGTCATGAGCGTCATACCTTATGATTAAACTTTTTCATAATTCACTGTTGCCTATACAAGGAGTGATTATATCTATTTTTGTAAAGTGTTCATAATTTGACCACTATAGCGCCGATGATGGTAGGTTTTGTAACGAAGTGTGTAATTCTATATATCAATAGTAACTATTATCGTTTGATTTCTCATTTAAGCTGTGGATTAAAAAAGCCTCGGGTCGCTAACAATGATATTAGCGAACCAAGGCTATCGGCGTTATTTATTGCTAAATTTGCTGTTAAATTTATAACACCATACCGTTTTTACTCACTTTCATGAGCAGGCTTGGCCTTTGCCATATTTTTAATACTAAAACGCTCGTTCATCATTTGATAAAACCGCGCCAGATTTTCGCCCTGCTCATTCGGGTTAACCTTGAGTATTTTGCCAAAGTCCAAACCTAAATACAGCACAATATCAGCAAAACTTAACTGGTCGCCAACTAAGTAATCGTGACCATCTAACATAGTTTCAAAATAGGGCAATGCTTTAACAGCGCGCGCGATAGATGGTGCGACAAATTCTGGTACTTGTTCAACCCGCTGCGCTTTGGAGGGATGACTGTGCTGAAACGCCAGCATAAAATTATACAGCACCTCAAACTCAGCAATACGGCGCATAGAACATACTTGCGCCCGCTGTACCACATCATTACCCATCACCGAACGCTCGCCATAAACACGGTCGAGATACTCGCACACGGCCTGCGAATCATTTAGTATGGTGCCATCATCCAATTTTAATACTGGCACTGTCTGCATCGGATTTATCTTGGTAAACTCATCAGACATCTGCTCATTAGTAGCAAAATCTATATCGACCACATCGACATCATCCATATCGTCAACGTCGATACCTTTTGACGCTAATAAAATAAGGGCTTTACGTGGATTGGGCGCAGTACGGGTAACGTATAGTTTTTTCATGGCAAACTCCTTGTAAGTTGGACTCAAAGCGACTTAGCGCTGATAGGCTTTATTATGGTTATTGCATATAGCGTATGGCTCAGAATATCAACACGCTATATAACAGTTATAGCCTACTCTGCTCATCATAGCAAAACCTTATTGAGCTCGCTGTTCTGATGAGAGTTTGAATAACAAAAAGCCCCATAACATTCCGTTATAGGGCTTTTCACTTTTCATCTATTACAACTATCAGATATGCTTAACTTATTTGTTAGGCGCAGGTGTGGTACGTAAATAAGGCTTAATTTCGGTATGACCTTTAGGATAATTAGCAGCGATATCTTCGTTTTTCACGCTTGGAGGAATGATAACGTCGTCGCCATCTTTCCAATCAACAGGCGTTGCTACGTTATATTCATCAGACAATTGCATCGCATCAATCACACGAATAATCTCATCAAAGTTACGGCCACAGCTGGCTGGATAAGTCAGTGTTAAGCGTACTTTTTTCTTAGGATCAATAATAAACACACTTCTGACCGTCGCTGTATTGTCAGCATTTGGATGAATCATGTCATAAAGATCTGCAACCTTGCGCTCAGGGTCTGCAATGATAGGGAAATTGACAGCAGTACCTTGGGTTTCTTCAATGTCACTTACCCAACCTTTATGATCTTCTAAACCATCAACCGATAGCGCAATTGGTTTAACATTGCGCTTCTGGAACTCACCGCCTAGTGCTGCGGTACGACCAAGCTCAGTGGTACATACTGGCGTATAATCTGCAGGATGTGAGAAGAAAACAACCCAACTGTCCCCTGCCCATTCGTGGAAATTGATATCACCATCAGTGGTTGTCGCGTCAAAATTTGGTGCAGTATCACCCAGACGTAAATTTGCCATACTTAATTCCTTATTTATGTTTGTGATGAGCGTTAATACCCATTAATACCACAAAGTATCTAATGCTATAAAGTATCCATGCGCTCTATTATTATCATCGATATGCTCAAGTATCAAAATAGCGCTAAGCACATCAGTAAAAACTCACTTTATATTAACAAACTGGTTATGAATGTCTTGTGACGGATTGTAATGCGCTTATTCCATTTATCACTAACTGAATGAATGTATTGTTAGCAGAGTAATTAAATCACCATTCCTGAATCCCACAAGCAAAACTCACCAAACTTTCCTTTTTTACTTATACCGCCAGCGGCACGTCCAGCATCTGTTAATGTAAACTCTCCTTCTTGCTCTTGTACATAGCCAGCTGCTAGCAATTTATCATTTAACTCTTGGGTCTTAAAGCCCAACTCTTTAGCAAGTTTTGCAGTTGTCAGCTTCGAGTAATTAGGTGTTGCCGTTTCTGCCGCAGGTTTAACCGTTGTATTAGTATTATGGCTAACGGTTGTATTACTGGCAGTGGCTTTATTATCAACACTACTATCAGATTCAGTTACTTTTTCAAGCGACATGCGCACTTCATCACTGATACGAATAATACGTTGGGCTTCCTCGTAAGTATCAGCATAGAGCTTCGCGTCTTCGTTACGGTAAATCAGCACACCCATCTCATTATTATTCACTTGGCTAAACTCATACAGGTTCAAGCTAGTAATAATGCATTCATTTTCATTGAGGTAGCATTTAGCATGTAGATTCTTACAAAAGCTGGTACGAATAAATGTTAGGTTTTTAAGCCAATTTATTTCTTCAGGGTGTAAATCATTTTTGCCATAAACAATACGTATATCAATTTTAAGACGATTACGGTCTTCTAATAGCTCTTTAATACGCTCATTTAGCTTTAAATACGGGCTAATAATAATCAAGCGGTCAGAAGCATTTTTAATCAATTCTTCTAAGTGATAAGTTGTACCACTGCTATTTAAAAACTTTGCCATTCCTTTACCCTCAACATCAACGATTAAAATCCATGCTTATACAAAAAAGCCCATCTCTAGCCTACTAGAAATGGGCAAACTTGCAAACTACTATTGTTCAGTGTTGTTTTGAACACTGTTAATAAAGCCAATAGTTCTACACTAAGCAGGTTTATAGCTGTCGCGCAAACTAACAATTTGGTTAAATACCGGCTTATCGCTGCTATGGTCTTCTGTATCAGCGATAAAGTAACCTTCACGCTCAAACTGGAAACGCGTGCCACCATCACTATTAGCTAATGACGGCTCAACCACAGCATTGAGCTCAGTCAACGAGTTAGGATTCAATGCTTGATGCACATCAGCGACGCTACTTGGGTCTTCGACGCTAAATAGCTGCTCATACATGCGTACGGTCGCTGGGACGCCTTGGCTGGCTGATACCCAATGAATGACGCCTTTAACCTTACGACCTTCAGGATTATTACCTAGCGTTGCAGGATCAATCGTTGCTTTTAGTTCAACGACATTGCCAGCGTCATCAGTAATATGCTCAGTCACTGCCAATACATAAGTATTACGCAAGCGAATCTCATTCTTCTCTGGTGATAAGCGCTTATACCCTGCTGGCGGCTCAATTTCGTAATCGCCTTGGTCAATATAAAGGGTTTCGGTAAACGGGATTTCACGCTCGCCCATATCGACGTTAGGATGATTTGGCTGCGTGAGCCATAAAGTCTGTGCATCATCGTCCCAACGCGCATTAACGCTATCAGCCTTTTGCGCTTCCCAACTACTGACCGCATCGCTAAAGTTAGTAATCGTCACTTTTAACGGCTTGAGCACGGCCATACCACGAGCCGTAGTCGTCTCTAATGATTGACGAATACTAAATTCTAGTAAGCGAAAATCAACAACGCTGTCTACTTTGGTCACGCCAACACGCTCACAGAAGTCACGTAAACCCTCTGGCGTATAACCACGGCGGCGCATGCCAGCAATCGTCGGCATACGCGGATCATCCCAACCGCTAACGATATTTTCATCGACCAACTGCTTTAATTTGCGCTTACTGGTCATGGTATGGTCGACATTTAGGCGGCTAAACTCGTACTGATGCGGTGGCACGTCAAAGCCGATTTTTTCAACGGCCCAATCATAAAAGGGACGATGGTCTTCAAACTCCAGCGTACATAACGAATGAGTAATGCCTTCGAGTGCATCCGAGAGCGGATGAGCAAAATCATACATCGGATAAATGCACCATTTATCACCCGTTTGATGATGCTCTTGATGCATAACGCGGTAGATGACAGGGTCGCGCATATTCATGTTTGGGCTGGCCATATCAATCTTGGCACGCAGCACGGCTTTACCTTCCGCAAACTTACCTTCTTTCATATCATTAAAGAGCGTTAGGTTTTCTTCAACACTGGCATCACGATGTGGTGATGGCGTGCCAGCTTCATTAAAGGAGCCACGGTTTTCTTTAATCTGCTCAGGTGACTGCAAATCTATATAGGCATCGCCCTGCTCAATCAACTGCACGGCCCATGCATACAACTGGTCGAAGTAGCCTGACGCATGGTGCGCCTCTCCTGCCCACTCAAATCCTAACCATTTCACATCGTTCTTAATGTTATCGATGTAATCTTGCTTTTCTGCGGTTGGATTGGTGTCATCAAAACGTAAGTTACAAACACCGCCAAACTCTTTAGCCACACCAAAGTTTAGACAGATGGATTTCACGTGCCCTAAATGCAAATAACCATTTGGCTCAGGTGGAAAGCGTGTCACGATTTGTGGGTATTTTTGCGCATTGACATCGTCACGAATGATATTACGAATAAAATCGTTTTTTTGTTCGTCTTTTTGTGCATTGTTGCTTGAGTGCTCACTCATCGGGCATTGCTCCTAAAGCAAATTGTCAGTTCATGCTACGTGCCATCACGCAGCATGGAAAATTCAAACCAAATCATTAAAAACAAGTTATTAAAAATGATAGTAAAAAGTTAAAGTTGCGTTATTCTATCAGCTTTTGCAAAGGCATTAACAGCCTGATACATGACACGGGATAAAAAAGCCGTTAGACTAGCCATAACTTTTTAATCACCAACTTTTCATCCACCACTTAACAGCGTCATGTTAGGCGCTGCAATCAAAGAGGAATATCACATGGTAGACATGCCACCAGTAGTAGAACTTGACACCAATATGGGTGCGATCGTTATCGAACTCAATGAAGAAAAAGCACCTAAAACCGTAGAAAACTTTTTAAACTATGTAAAATCTGGTCATTATGACGGTACGATTTTCCATCGCATTATTGATGGCTTTATGATTCAAGGCGGCGGAATGGACGCTGAGATGAATGAAAAAGCGACCAACGCGCCCGTTGAAAACGAAGCGGATAACGGTCTAAAGAATGACAAAGGTACAATTGCGATGGCACGTACGCAAGACCCACATTCAGCGACTAGCCAGTTTTTCGTTAACGTAAAAGACAACGATTTCCTAAACCATTCTGGCAAAAACATGCAAGGTTGGGGCTACACGGTATTTGGTAAAGTAACAAGCGGTATGGACGTCATCGAAAAAATGCGCGGCGTACCTACTGGTCGTTTCGGCATGCATGCTGATGTGCCAAAAGAGCCAGTGGTTATCAATTCAGCGACTATTATTACTAAATAACGGTTTCTCAGTAATCATTCTTCAATAGTTATTACTCAGTAGCGATGAATCAGTGCAAGCTTATGAGTCGTTACTGTTTAAAGTTATGAGGATAAGGATAAATGCAAAGTTTTGACCATCTAATTACCACCCGCCCTCATGAGGTGCGGCAAGTATTGATTAGCGATTTGCATTTATCGCCTGAAGAGCCTGCCTTAGTGCAGGCTTTTTTGGCGCTGCTTGATGATTGCCTTGCCTTGCCTGCGCTTAAACGCTTATTTATCTTAGGCGATTGGTTTGAGGTGTGGATTGGTGATGATGCTTATTTATTATTATCAGAAGATGAGCGCCAAACCCATTGGCTCACCCCGCTTATCGTTAAATTAAAAAAACTACGGGTAGCTGGCTGTGAAATTTTAATCATGCATGGCAACCGTGATTTTTTGTTGGGTCAGCCATTTTGCAATCTATTCGGTGCTGAGCTTATTTATGAGCCGTATACCTTAACCGTTGGACAGCAGAATTATCGCTTAGAACACGGCGATGCATTATGCGTTGATGATAAGAAATATCAGTTTTTTCGCAAAATCATGCGCAATCGGTTAACCCAGTGGTATTTGCTCAATAAATCACTAGAAAAACGCTTGGCTATCGCCGATAAAATGCGCCAAAAAAGCCAGCAGAATAATGCCAATAAAGCGGCGTATATTATGGATGTCAATGAAGATGCGGTGCTAAAGGCCGTGAATGATAATGATGCTTTACTACATGGTCATACCCATCGTCCAGATATTCATCAAGCAACCGCTAATAAAAAACGCTACGTACTTGGTGATTGGCGATTGTTAGATAGCGATACACGCCAGCCAAAAGTCAGCGCGGTGATTGGTGCTGTGACGGGAGATGAAGATTCAGATGCAAATTCAGACAATAATAATGCTGAGTTTGATATGTACGAGTTTAAGATGACTATTTAAAATGCTGCTGCAATTTTTATAAAGATCCACCAATAAAAAACTCCGTCATTAACGGAGTTTTCCTATTTATTAGAGTTATTATTTTTAAACCATCGCTGAAAACAACGATTGTCCAAAAACAGTGACTTTACTCTGTCTCACCATCCTGCTAATGAAGACGCGCTGCGCTGGGTGATAAAACCATCTGGGGTTTGACCATTATCTGCTTGCCAGCGTTGGAATGCCAGTCGCGTATTGGTGCCGACGATACCATCTGTGCCTTTGGTATCATAACCTGAGCTGGTCAAACGCTGCTGCAAATTGCGTACTTGCGCCGTTGATAACGGACGCTCATAGCGCGGCCATGATTTTTGTAATCCACTCTGACCGGCAAGCGCTTTACCCAATAAGCTCACACCTAACGCATAGTTCGATGAATTGTTATAAACTTTGATGACATCAAAGTTTGGGCTGAGTAGCAATACTGGACCATCTTTACCAGCGGGCAGCCACAGCTCCATTTGAGTATTGGCATCCAAGTAGACATCGGCTATGGTATCGACGCCCATTGACGCCCATCTGGCAGCAGGCTGCTTGGTACCCACCAATGAATAATCAAATGATGATGGAACAGTCGCTTCATAAAATGGCGCAAGACCACGCACCCAACCTGAATTACTTAGGTAATTAGCGGTAGACGCCAAAGCATCGCCTGTCGACCATGGGTTACGATGTCCATTGCCATCGCCATCAACGCCGTGTTTTAACCAGGTATCAGGGATAAACTGCGTTTGCCCCATGCCGCCTGCCCAAGAGCCATCGAGCTGTGACCATGAAACATCGCCGCGTTGCAATAGCGTTGCTAGTGATAATAACTGGGTTTCAGCAAACTCTTGACGACGGCCATCATAAGCAAGGCTGGCAAGCGAGCTTGGAATACTGCTATTACCCGTTACCACACCGTATGATGACTCCATGCCCCAAATCGCAGCGATGATTTCTGCATTGACGCCATACTGCGACTCTAACTGTGATAAAAACGCCCGTTGCTCGGCAAACTTACGCTTACCTGTGCTGACACGGCCATCTGATACGGCAGAATCGACATACTCCCAAGGCATCTTAGAAAATTCTGGCTGTCCTGAGTCAAGCGAGATGACTTGTTGGTTTAAATAAGCCGTATCAAGCAAACGACGCACCGTTGATGCGTCATGACCCGATGCCAGCGCACGCATAGAAAAATCAGATTTCCAATCAGAAAAACTGTTATAGCTTGGTTTGGCAACGGGTGTGGGTTTAACGACAGGTACTGGCGTTGGCTTCACCTGAATGGTTTGGGTCTGGGTAATTTGCACATTACCTTGGCGTACGGGTTTGCTCGGCTTTTGCATCGCCTGCTGGCTGGTACAGCCAACCATAACTAAGGCGGGAAACAAAGCCAGATATTGTTTTTTTAATAACATAAGAGATCTCAAGTATGAATAAGTAAAGTAGCTTAATGGGCGCAGCTTTAATAAAACTAACTAAAATAGCCAAGTTATTATAAAAGCTGCCACAGAGTTAACGTCCTTTTTAACGCCTTTATTAACGTCCCTTTTTAACGTCCCAGTACCGCACGCGGGTCGATAGGATTGCCATTTAAGCGTACTTGGAACTCCAAGCCTACTTGATTGGTCTGACCGCTGCTACCCATATTTGCAATACGCTGACCACGCTGTACCGCGTCACCTTCTTTGACCAGCAGCGCACTGTTATGCGCGTAGGCGGTGATATAGTTATCGCTATGACGAATCATAATCAGATTGCCATACTCTGGCAGACCATTACCCGAATAAAGCACCGTTCCCGATTGGCTCGCAAGTACCGGATCGCCCATGGTGCCAGCAAACCACATACCCATGTTACCGGCGGCGGCATCAAAGTTGCGCGTCACTTGGTTGCGACTCGGATATTCATAACCTGAAGTGGCGTTGGCCGTCACTTCATAGACAGGATTTTGTGAATAATTGGGCGTGTTGGTCACAGGCGGCGTATAGGTCGGCTGTGATTGCGTTGGTGTAGAGGCGTTATAGCGATTGTTATTGGTGGCGCGTACTGGCTCACCTTGCCATAATTTGAGCCATTGACCACTATAAATCGTATATTTACTATCTAAGCCATTTAGCGCACCGATTTGGCGATAGTTTAAGCGATAGCGCGCCGCAATTTGGCTGACCGTATCACCGCGCTGGACGCGATGATAATTGGGAACACCTTGTCCGTTGGTAATAATCTTAGGTCCTGCTTGGTTGGCTGCCTGATAAGTGGGCTTGGTGGCACAGCCGACCATCGTTAATGTGGCTGCTGTCAGCGTACCCATCAATGCCACTGTTGCCAAGCGCGATCCAGCAATAAGCTTCTTCATACAAGATTTCCTATTCTTTATGTTGCTCACAAATTCCTTGTGTTACTCACAAGCATTTTGCTAACGGTTATAACGTTTAATGTCTCAGATACCATGATTAATTATTGGATAACCAATGGTTTTTTAGCGATTTTTAAGCACTAATAAATATCACTACGGATAAACCTATCAACTTACAGCACCAACGCCGAGAGCGTATCAAGGGTAGCAGATGGCGTATGATGCAGGCGCACAGGCGATAGACTAATATACCCTGCTGCCACCGCTTGGTCATCCGTCATTTCTATGGACGATGTTTGAGCGTCTACATTTTCTGTTGATAGTTCACTTGATAGCTCACTGGATAATGTACTTTGACGTTTGCGTAGCGATAACCAGTAAGCATCGCGGCCACGTGGATCGACCACATGATGCACAGGACGTGCAATCTCACTGTGACTTAAAGCTGTGATTTTTCGACCTTTAATCGCATCGGCACTATCAACATCAGGAATATTAACGTTTAATACATGATAGGGCAAATTTTTGCAAGCATCTAATATCGGAGTTTCGGTCAATAATTTGACAATCTCATTAGCCGCCATTTGATAATGACTTACCTGCTCCTGCCCCGTACCTTTGACCCCGCCGCCCACTAAAGAGGTGGCAATCGCTGGCAGGCCAAAAAGCTGCGCGGTCAATGCGGCGCCAAATGTACCAGAAAATAAAACATCCTGACCAAGATTGGCCCCTGAATTGATACCCGTAATCACACAGTCAAAATCGGTATGACGGTAAATTTCATGTAACGCCAAATATACACAATCTGCTGGCGAACCATTCACCGCAATAAAACCAGACTCCAATTCATGAGTATATAGCGGCGTTGAGATACTTAAGGAGCTTGCGCAGCCGCTTTGCTCATTACTTGGCGCAACCACCACCACCTCTGCAATGGTGGACAACGCGTGATACAGTGCCAACAACCCCGGAGCATGCACCCCATCATCATTACTCATTAAAATTTTCATTTTTGCTCAATTCTGCCCAATACAGTTATTAATGACCGTCTGTCCACTTAGCTACTTTGTTATCGTAAAATTGCTATAATCCCTCTTATCGAGACTATGTCAGTGGCTATACCCAAAATATTTCGGCCGATTATACCCTAATAGTGCCACCAGACGAACCCAGTCTTGGGCTAGAATTTTCCTGATATTCGGTTTTATAGGCGAGTTTTTATAGGCGATTTTTCAGTAGCAACAATGACCATTTTTTAGTATAAAAACATGGCGATAGAGTTACAGTAGGCAACAAGGTACAACATTATCAATGAATATTTTTATGTTGAGGTAACTTAGTACTACATACTACTGATATGTTGCTGTAAACGTGGCTTAGCTCACAATATATCTACACATAAATCAATATTTTATGTGACTTTTATTTTTTTACCGATTAACATAGCACCATCAAACAAAGATAAGCGAGTGTAATACTGAATGAATAATCAATCGATATTATCTATAGCTTCTGTGATAGCGAAGACCGCCTCAAAAGTAGGTCTAGCAGGACTGATAACGTCTATTGCTATGCTGTCTCAAGCTACCAATGCCGCGTCTAATTCAGCGACGACCATTCCTCTGGATTTATCTGGTATTAACATCACTAAGCATGAAATTGCGGTGATGCAAGTGCTATCAGAGATATGTCCACCGATGCTGACGGGCAAACAAAAACAGCGTTTTTATAAATCTTATAACGTACAGTTGCATGAGTTGATGCCGTCATTAGAAGACCCAAAAGCGGCTATTCAGTATCTATCTACCCAGCAAGATTACCGTCAGATATTGCAAGGTATTCGCAGTTGGACGATGGGTTTCTCTAGACAAGATAACAAAGCCTTATGTGAAGATTTGGCGAATGCTGAGTATTCTTAACAATTTTCATAGAAAGTACTTTCAATATAAAAGGTGCTTTTAATAAAGCTACCTTTCATAAAAGCTGCTATTAAAAACTATCTTCCTAAGAAACATTCTTCATAAGCTATTATAAAAAACAGTGAAGCTTGTTTTTTTAGAGAAGTATAAATAAAGTAGTAGCCCAAGCACTGCTGATATAAAAAGCATTGATATAAACATAAGCTAGCATCTACTTTATATGCACGATAAGTAGCGATAAATAACCATAATAAAACTACTGCTCATATCACCGTCAAGTTGCTTATTTTTACTATATCAATGTTAATCAACTAAAAACGCTATAAGTTTATTAATTAACCTTATAGAAAGTATCAAGCTTGCTGTCATCGGGTCTGCGTATCGCAGGTGGTGCAGCAGGCTTTTTTGTGGCAGTTAGAAAAGCATTCGTGCATCGAAATATAATCTATAGCTAAGGGCTTTATATGTCCATATTTTTGCCCTTCTAAACGCTGTGGTTTATCGCAACGATGCGCTGTTTTTGGTCGCGTCCTATTTTATTGTATTTATCGATTCCCCATCGGTCGGCATTTTGCTAAGATAAGGCGTTAATTTTATGTCCATCGCTTAGTCGTTAAGTCTCTCATCAAAAATCTGTTTTAAATCTTAGCTTTAGAGTCAGCTTTAAAGCGGGCCACAATAGATTAACCGTGAGAATCCGCACGAAATATAAGCGATAGATACATTTGGTTTTATGATGCGGTGTAACAATCTATGACAGTAAAGCGTGTAAAAAAACAGTTAGTACAGCTGGTAGTGGGTGTCAGTGTTTCTATGAGTGCAATGATGGCGAGTGCAGCCATACAGCCACCCGAGATGGAAAATACGGCTTATGTATTAATGGACTACAACACTGGTGAAATATTGGCACAAAAAAATGCCAATCAAGCATTACCACCAGCGTCCTTGACCAAGATGATGACCAGTTACATCATCGAGCAGCGCTTAGCATCAGGTGACCTCAAAGAAGACGAACAAGTTTTGATGAGCCCGAATGCTTGGTGCCGTGGTAGTAGCAGTCAGTCTTGTATGTATGTGCCGGTCAATAAAACCGCCAGCGTCATCGATATGTTACGCGGTATCATTATTCAATCAGGCAACGATGCTTCAAAAGCGATGGCTGAGCATATTGCTGGTAGCGAAGCTTCATTTGCAATCTTGATGAATGAGCAGGCAGAAAAGCTTGGGATGAAAAACACCCATTTCGTCAACTCGACAGGTATGCCAGACGAAGGGCACCAAGCATCAGCGTTAGATTTGGCCATATTGTCACGTGCAATTATCAAAAACAGTGGCGACTATTACAGTCTTTATTCGGAAAAAGAGTTCACTTATAACGGTATTACCCAAGGTAACCGTAATGCCCTACTAGCCACTGACCCTACGGTTGATGGTCTCAAAACAGGTCATACCGATGCGGCAGGCTACTGCTTAGCCGCCTCTAGTAATCGTGATGGCATGCGCCTAATCTCTGTCATTATGGGTACAGAAAGCCAGCAAGCCCGTGCCGATCAGTCACGTGAGCTACTTAACTGGGGTTTTGGTCATTTTACTACCGTAACTAAAGCACCCGCTGGACAGTTTGTTAGCAAAGTACCGGTATGGTTTGGCGAAGCGACAGAAGTAGAGCTTGCCACTAGCGACAGTTTGCAAATTCTAACCGATAAAACGCAAAAGAATAAAATCACTACTGTGGTCGATATTCCTGAGAGCTTAGAAGCGCCTATCAAAAAAGGTCAAGAAATTGGCAAAATGATGGCGGTTATTGATGGCAAGGCAGTTGCTTCAGTGCCTATCGTAGCCACTAGCGATATCGAACAATCAGGCTTTATGAGCCGTATCTGGCAACGTTTTACCCGCTGGGCACAAAACTTATTTTAAGCACGGTATTTAACAACCTGTATAAAAATATGTCTGCATTTAACTATAATAACCCCAGTTCGGGATAAGGGCTCAAAAAAAAGATAAAAAAAGAAGTCCGAAGTTGTTAAAGTGAGTTTACCAAGACAAACTTCACAACAAGGACTTCTTACATGGACAACCTAACCGAACTATACT
>Ga0209633_10000076_pt1 | contig 113362 bp, 107 predicted proteins | sample Cruoilmetagenom1_FD_187290 | JGI IMG/M metagenome (GOLD analysis project Ga0209633, IMG submission 187290) | Oil polluted marine microbial communities from Coal Oil Point, Santa Barbara, California, USA - Sample 1 (SPAdes) (version 2) | ecosystem: Environmental > Aquatic > Marine > Oil seeps ... | reverse complement strand
ATTCTCCTCCAACTCAATACTTATTCTTAGATCAGAAACGAAAACTAAGAATGGTAAATAGAATTAAAAAAAATATAGCTAAATTTGACTTAAATCCCGAAGAACTCGGAATTGTAACTAATTGATATTCAATAATAAAATTTGACGTTAGTCAGAATTAAGACAAAACGACCTAAATTCAATGAATAGCACATCATCTTACATTTATAAAAAATTAAATTTTTTTGATGGAATCGAATTACTCGATGCAAAAAATGAAACCGAATATTTCCCCTTTCACAAACACGATTCTTATTGTATTTCATTAATTACTTCTGGTACCGAGGTGTTGGAAAATAGAGAAAACAAATTTATAATACCAGCAAATACAATAAGTATAACACAAGCCAATGAAGTTCATAAAAATTATTCCTTGTTTGAGTTTGGTTATAGCTATAAAACCTTATACATAAACCCAGAACTTTTAACTTATCTAAACAACGGTGAAAAAATAAATAATCTAAATAGAACAATTAGTAACCCTCATTTATTTAATACTTTAAATAGACTGTTTGAAAATGATAATGTCAACGCAAGGTTCTTTGAAGAAAATTTAAAAAAAATATGTTTTTATAATGATAATCAACCTACCAAAAAGAGATCAAAATTTTCAATTGATATATTAGAAAACCTAATTGAGAAAGACTTTCAAAAAATAATTAGTATAGAGTGGCTCGCAAATAGTTTTCATTTAAGTAAATATCATTTTATTAGAGAGTTCAAAAAACAAACAGGTATTACGCCCCAAGCCTACATTACTTTGTTTAAACTTGAGAAAGCAAAAAATGATTTGAAGTATAAGTCGATTAAAGAAACCGCTTACGATTATGGCTTTTACGACTTAAGCCATTTTTCGAATACATTTAAAAAATTTTATGGAACATCCCCTACGCAATATATAGAAGCCATTTAAAACAGCAATTTCATACAATTCTAATGATAATGAAACTCTTAACTTTGCAATATTGATATATTTTATTATGCATAATGAAGAATAATATTGTACTAGTTTTTGTTTTGTTTTTTACAACTAGCCTGTTTTCACAAGTAGCTGATTTTAAATCACTTCCAAAATACGATTGTAATCATAAAAAATGGATTGAGTTTTCTAAAGACACCGTTATAGTAGTTCAACCTACAAATTTTTCTTATCAAGTTAATAATCTATTAAGTGATTTATACGCATTTTTAAATTATAGATATATCATAAAAACTGAAAAGGAACTTAAAAAAACTGACTTAAATAAAAGTTTACTTATTGTTGGTAAGGCATCTGATTTTAAAAAATGGAAATCTTTTAATTTACCTATTCGTAAAAGCAAAAAAGGATTTGTGTTTAATGATAAAAAGTTTTATGGAAAACAAGATGCTTTATGGCTCAATGATTATAACAGAATAGTTATTACTGCAAATGATTACTCTGCCTTAAAAACCATTTTGGATATGGGACAATTGGGTATGGATTTCTTTTCAATACAAAACAATCAACTAACTTATTTTGGCAATCTCATCAATGATAAAACCAATAATATTAAATGGTTTAATACTCAAAATTTAAAACAAACAAATTATTCTTTTTACAAAGAAGATTATGTGAATTTTTACATTTCAAAAAAGTTTAAAGACAGTATAGATGTTGAAAAAATAAATAAAAACTTAAAAGATTATGTAAATAAGTACGCTGAATTCTTTGATATATCAATTCCCGAAAACAAGGTGAACGCTCTTATCCATTATAATCAAGAGGAGATGATTAATATGATTGGAATGTGGAATCTTAGTTGTGGAGGAAGAACTTCTGGAATGAATGTAAGAGGAGAAATTCATAGTATAGGTGCAAACCAAAATCTATTAAATCACGAAGTAAGTCATCACATTTTTAATTCAAATATTCCCGCAGAAAAATTACCACCATTATTATTAGAAGGAGTCGTGGAAGTCTTCACCAATTTTGAAAACAATAATCTTTACAAAGAACGTCTCGATAATGTATATAAAAATTGGATGAAATTTAATTTTAAAGAGTTATTTGAGAATAGCAACTCATTTTATAACTCAAATTCTGATTTAAATTATAAACTTTCAGGTCTTTGGGTAAAGTACCTTATTGATAACTACGGCTTAAATGAATTTAAATCCTTTTGTCTTGCCATTGATAAAATATCTTTTCTTGAGCTAAAAACTAACCAAAATTTTCAGCGGATTATTTTACATTTTAAAAATTGGTTAAAAATTGAAAATCAAAACAACAACAAGTTATCAGTTGAATTTAACAAAAATATTGCTACCTATTCTATAGTTGAAAAATTAGTTGCTTATAAAGAAGGAAGGTTATTTTATATTGATGGTAAAGCTGATGATGATTATTTACCTATGGTTGATTTGGCATTTGACCAAATGAATAAATTTGATAATTCAAAAATAATTCAACAAACAATAGAGTATTTAAATATTGTCGGTTTTCAACAAGATTTGACTTATCTAGCATTACTTAGAGCAAATGATTTCCCAAAAAAAGGTTACAAGTATTCACTTGATAATTTAAATTTAGAACAAACGAAATTTTTAGCTCTAAAAAAATACATAGAGAATTTAAATAGATTTTATATTGATAGAGAACTTGATAGCTTTTTTGATACTAATGCTCACTTTATAAATGGTGGAATAAAAGAAGTAATTAACAATGCCCCAAAGAATTATTTAAGTAAGATGGAGAAATATTATGGAGAAAAGTTTGCCGTATATAAATTTTATATTAATCCTTTTGATGCAGTTCCTTATGAAATCGATTTTTGGCACGGAAACGGACCAAAAATATTAACAGAAAAAGGAACTATTGCAAATATGATTAGTAGTGCCTATCTACCTCTTAAGAAACAAACTAATATTGACGAGTATCAAGAATTTGGATTTAATTATCCTAAAACAATTAAATTTTTAATTACTCACGAATTTGGACATTCATTTGTTAATCATACATTGAAATCATATACAAATGAAATAAATAAATATGAAAATTTGTTTTATTCTGGACTTAGTGAAAAAATGAATCCGCAAGGATATTCGAACTGGACAACTTGTATAATTGAACATTTTGTTAGATTAGGAGAAATAAGGATTGCAGTAATAAACGGAGAAAAAGAAAGGGCTAGGCAATTAAGAGAAATGCACATTAATGAATTTTCCTTTGTTTTAATTCCTTATTTTGAGAAAACAATTATTGAATATGAGAAAAATAGAGACAAATATCCGACTTTTAAAGATTTTGTTCCAAACTTAATATCAACTTTAAACTCTATCAATCCTAAAGAGATTAGAAAAAGTCTTGGATTATCAAATAAAACTTATAAAATGACTATTAACTTGAAAGTTAAAAATAAATCTGATGAAGTTTTTATTGTTGGAAATCAACAAGTATTAGGCAATTGGAATCCTAAGAAAATTAAAATGACAAAGACATCCAATTTTATGCGTTCTATTACATTGGATTTATATTCTGATGCAAAATTCAAATTCACAAAAGGAACTTGGGAAAATGAAGGATATGTAAAAGGAATTATAAATGGTAATGATATTCGACTTGTTCTAGGTGAAGATAAAACCTTAGATTATCAAATAGACAAATGGAAATAATAACTGTGCCCAATAACTAAGCGTTCGTGTGGTGCGTAGCACCCAACATGAACGCCGTGTTGCTCTATTATGGTTTTCTCGTAAAGTTTATGTATTTGGAAGGTGTTTTTTTAGCCGTATTTTTAGGTTTCTTTAATGAACAACAATTAAGAAATTAATAAATAAAGAATCATCAACAAGGTTAGAAACTAATTTAGTCTAAAGTCTAATCTTTAACTTGTGCAAATCATGTATCTTAACAAACATGTAACAAAACCATTAACTCTTCGTCTTCCATAAACAAACCAGTCAAAAAAAAAAATGCAAGAAAATTTATTGGAACGTAAAAAAACTTGGAATACAATCTTTATTTTCCTCGCAATTGTTACTGTCATAAGTTCACTATTTCATTATGCAATAGTTAATTTATATCCTTCACGAATATATATTGGAGGTTTAATGTGGTGTCCTGCAATAGCTGCAATAATTACACTAAAGCTGAAAGGACGAACTATTTCTTCCCTAAATTGGAATTGGGGAAATTGGAAATATATTCGCTTGTCTTATTTTGTTCCTGCTTTATACGTCTTAATTACTTATCTACTCATCTGGCTTTTTACTTTAGGAGGATTACCGAATGAAGAAATAGTATTAGAATGGGCTAAAGAACTCGGATTAATTGGTATAGGAACCTTAAAACCAGTATTTGCAGTTATTATAGCTATTATATTGTTAGGAACCATTGGAGTTATAAGGGCAATGGCAACTACTTTAGGAGAAGAAATTGGTTGGAGAGGTTTCTTTATTTATGAATTAAGGAAGGTTCTTTCTTTTACTGGAGTTTCGATTTTTAGCGGAATAATTTGGGCATCTTGGCATTGGCCACTGATTGTCTATTATGGTGAAAATATTTTCTTGGAATTGACAACTTTTTTTGTTGTTATAATTTCTATGTCATTTATAATGACTTACTATACCTTTAAATCAAAGAGTTTATGGCCTGCAGTAATCTTTCACGCAGTGAGCAATGTATTCGTTCAGAAAATATTCCCACCTTTAACAATAAAAGTTGAAGAAACTGAACATTGGCTTGGTGAAAACGGAGTTATGTTTGCGATAGTAACGTTTGTTTTCGGACTATACTTTTGGAGAAAAGCTCTAAAGGAGAAATTATAGGATGGAAATTAAAAACACAGTAGCCAACGTGTCCTCTGAAAAGCACTAGTTGATTCCGATAGCTATCGAGACTTCAAAGTTAATATTTTAACTTGCAATTTTTTTATAATGACGTAAAAACCTTACTCCTTTTGATGTATCGTATAATTTCGCCATTTCTCTATGGCTTGTTGCATATCTTCGGGTAATTGAGAATCAAATTGCAGTTTCTTTTTAGTCATTGGGTGTATAAATCCTAATGTTTTGGCATGTAATGCTTGTCTGGGTAATATCTTAAAACAATTGTCTACAAATTGTTTGTATTTTGTAAAAGTGGTACCTTTTAAAATAAGGTTACCACCATATCGTTCATCATTAAATAAAGTATGTCCAATATGCTTAAAATGGACACGTATTTGATGTGTTCTACCGGTTTCCAATTTGCACTCTACTAGTGTAACATAACTAAAACGTTCCACCACCTTATAATGGGTTACCGCATGTTTGCCATGATCCCCGTCAGGGAAAACATCCATTTGCAATCTATTTTTAAGACTTCTACCTATATGGCCTTCAATAGTACCTTCATCATTTTCTACATTGCCCCAAACCAAAGCAAGATACAACCTCTCGGTAGTTCTATCAAAAAACTGATTGGCCAAATGAGACATTGCAAATTCCGTCTTTGCCACCACTAATAATCCACTGGTGTCTTTATCAATCCTATGCACCAAGCCCGGTCTCTCATTGGCATTTTTTGGTAAATTTTCTATATGATAGATCAATCCGTTGACCAAAGTACCACTATAATTGCCATGCCCAGGGTGTACAACCATTCCGGCTGATTTATTGACTATAATTACAGCATCGTCTTCATAAATAATATCTAAAGGAAGATCTTCTGCCACCAAAAGATTTTCATGTGGTGGATGTGCTAATACTACCCGAACTACATCATGTGGCTTGACCTTATAATTTGCCTTAACAACAGTTTCATTAACCAATACATTGCCTGCTTTTACCGCTTGTTGAATTTTATTTCGAGTAGCATTTTCAATGAAATTCATTAAATATTTATCTACTCTCAAAGGTTCTTGACCTTCGGCAGCAATAAAGTTAAAATGTTCGTATAAATCGTCTTGATCAGACGTTAAGGCTTCATCAATCATACTTGTATCCTATAAATTACAGACTTCCATCGCCCAACACCAGGTCTATGACAGAATTTTTAGGTACCAGATCTCCTTTTTTTAAGGCCTTTCCTTTGTACTTCATTTTACGAACTACATCTTTACCGATGTCTGGTACAAATTGATATTTTCCTATTCTAAAACCTATAGATTTTAAATGTGTTTCTACTTGTCTTTTGGTTTTATCGAATAGATCGGGAATAGGAATTTTTTTATATCCTGAAGGATTGATCGTCAAATATATTTTTCTATGCTCCTTCACAAAATCTCCGGCCTCCGGATCTTGACTGATAATTGACTTTGGTGGAAAATCCGGATTAAAACTTGCAGAGTCTTGAATTTTAAAATTTAAATTTAGATTCTCTAATGTTTTTTGTGTGTCTACCAAAGACATTTTTGCAAGATCAGGTACTAAAATTTTCTGATCATGATTGGTAGTATAACGCAATAATGATTTCAATACAAATACACCTACTATAACTATAAGAGCCATTAAAATAAGTGTTCTGATAAATATTTTACTTTTTAAATACTTAATAAATTGCATAAACATTGATAATTTAACGATTACAAACTTACATAAAAAACAAAAAAGCTATCTATATTTTTGATACTTTTGTTAGTAATCAAAATTTTACTATGAAAAACATAGCTATAATCATGGGAGGATATTCCTCTGAAATTGAAATTTCTCTAAAAAGCGGAGCGGTAGCTTACCAAAATATAAATCGTAATAAATACAATCCCTTTAGGGTGCATATATTAAAAAATAAATGGGTAGTTCTTGATGAAAATGACAAGGAATATCCTATCAATAAACACGATTTTTCCACTGAAATTTTAGGTAAAAAAATCACTTTTGATTGTGTTTTCAATGCCATTCACGGACATCCCGGAGAAAATGGTAAAATACTCGCCTATTTTGAACTATTAGGTGTAAAACACACCTCTGCCCCATCTTACCAAATGGCCTTGACCTTTAATAAAAGAGATACTTTAAGTATAGTAAAGGCCTATGGAATTAAAACGGCTACCTCTGTATATTTGGATAAAGGAGATGCAATTGATATAGATCAGATCATTAAAAAGGTGGGATTACCCTGTTTTATAAAGCCAAATAATGCGGGTTCAAGTTTTGGTATTTCTAAGGTCTATAAAAAGGATCAAATTATGAAAGCTTTAGAGAAAGCTTTTACAGAAGACACTGAAATATTGATCGAATCTTTTTTAGACGGTACAGAAGTGTCAATTGGGGTAATTGAATATAATAATGAGATAAAAGTATTGCCAATGACCGAAATTGTTTCAGAAAATGACTTTTTTGATTATGAAGCCAAATATGAAGGTAAGAGTCAGGAAATAACACCTGCAAGAATTTCTAAAACACAAGAAAAAAATGCGACCCTAATAACGAAAAAAGTATATAAAATATTGAAAATGAAAGGCTTTTCACGGTCAGAATTTATTTTTATTGGTGATGAACCTTATTTTATTGAAATGAATACCGTACCCGGTTTAGCACCGGGAAGCATCTTACCACAACAAGTAGCGAAAGCAGGTATAAGTCTTGAAGATCTATTTGGAAACGCCATTGAAAGTGGATTAAAATGATGCTAAAAAAGAGAAGATAAATAGGCAAAAAATATTGAGCAAAAAAAAAAACTTTGAACCGAAAACTTTGAACCCGGTACAATAAACCCAGAACAAAAAACTTAGCATCCCCAACATTGAATACAGAACCAAAACTATAAACATTTAAAATTATAAGCCATGACATCACACGAAATAGATTACACCATATACGGAGAGGAAATGCAATTTGTAGAAATTGAATTAGACCCACAAGAAGGCGTTGTTGCCGAAGCAGGGAGTTTTATGATGATGGATAACGGTATAAAAATGGATACTATTTTTGGTGATGGCTCCGGACAAACAGAAGGTGTTTTAGGAAAACTATTTTCAGCCGGAAAAAGACTTTTAACCGGAGAGAGTTTATTTATGACCGTTTTTATGAATACTGAAAGAGGTAAAAAGAAGGTCTCTTTTGCTTCTCCATATCCAGGAAAGATCATCCCCATAGACTTAACCGGTTTTAATGGAAAATTCATCTGTCAAAAAGATGCTTTTTTATGTGCTGCAAAAGGTGTTTCTATAGGTATTGAATTCTCAAAAAAATTAGGTAGAGGTCTTTTTGGTGGCGAGGGTTTTATCATGCAAAAATTAGAAGGAGACGGTATGGCCTTTATGCATGCGGGTGGTACGGTGGCAAAAAAAGAATTACAGGCAGGTGAAGTTTTAAAAGTTGATACCGGATGCATTGTCGGCTTTAGCCAAACTGTAAATTACGATATTGAATTTGTAGGCGGAATAAAAAATACTGTATTTGGAGGTGAAGGCTTGTTTTTTGCTTCATTACAAGGTCCGGGAACAGTGTATATTCAATCTTTACCATTTAGCAGATTGGCCAATAGGGTGATAGCCTCTGCTCCTAGAACAGGTGGAAAAAGTAAAGGAGAAGGGAGTATTTTAGGAGGTATTGGAGATCTACTTGATGGAGATAATAGATTTTAATTCATCAATAATTTATAGTAACTTTAACCCTAATCAGTATTCATCCATCATAAATTATATATTATGAAAAATATACTTGTACTCTTCCTTATCAGTACAATGACTAGCTTTTGTCAAGCACCATCCACTGCTAACACAGAAATCTTATGGGATACCTATGGTGTACCCCATATTTATGCCAATAATGAATACGATTTATATAAGGCCTATGGATGGGCACAAATGAAAAACCATGGTAATCTTATTCTTAGAATTTATGGTGAATCTAGAGGAAAATCTGCTGAATATTGGGGAACAGATTTTAAAAGAGATCAAATATTACACCTGATGAATTTGCCTACAACGGCGAAAAAAACCTATGATAATTTATGGACCAAAGAAAAATTAGTACTAGAAGCTTTTGCACAAGGTGTAAACGATTATGTTAAGGAAAATCCCAATAAAATTGATGATGCCTATAAAGTAGTATTACCTGTAAAACCGGTAGATATTTATGCTCATTTGTTGAGGGGTATGTATTACGAATTTTTAGCAGATGCAGAATTTAATAAAAGTCAAAAATGGGAAAAAGGCTCTAATGCCTGGGCAGTAGCACCAAAAAACACAAAAAACGGAAATGCCTTATTATTATCAAATCCCCACTTACCTTGGACAGATGCTTATGCTTCCTACAAATTTTTTGAAGGTCATCTGCACTTAAATGGTAAAAATATTTATGGCGTAACACTTATTGGTTTTCCAGTTGTCGGCATTGCATTTAATGACCATTTAGGTTGGTCTCATACTGTAAATACTTTAGACAATACTGACCTATATGAATTGAAATTAAAAGATGGTAAATATTTATTAGATAATGAATATTTAGATTTTGAAATTGATACTAGAATTTTAAGATCAAAACAAAAAGATGGCAGTATAAAGGTGGATACGTTGATTAGAAAAGTTTCTAAGCATGGTGTTGTTGTTTCTGAAAAAAATGGAAAGGCTTTGGCCCTACGCTTTCCTTATATGGATAACCCACCTCATATCATTCAACAATGGTATGATATGGGAAAAGCTACAAATTTTAATGAATTTGAAACGGCCTTAAAACAAAATGCTATTGCCCTTTTTAATGTTGTATACGCTGATAAAATGGGTAATATATTTTATTCTTTTGCAGGAAATGTTCCTGATAAAAAAGGAGAATGGAAAGATTATAGAAGAACGGTATCTGGTGATAGCAGTGATAATATTTGGAACAGTTACCACAGCTATGATGAACTGCCCAAGTTGTTAAATCCGGAAAGCGGATGGTTACAAAATGCCAATGAAGGGCCTTATACCTCTACAATACCGCAAGAGATTGATTATGATACTTATGATAAGGACATATCAGTAAATAATATGGGCTTTAGACCTCAGCAGTCGGCAAGTTTGTTACAGCATAAAACTGGATTGACTATTGATGAATTGATAGCTTTAAAACATTCAACAAAATCATCTCTTTTTGAACGTTTAAAAGACGATATAGAAGATTTAAGAGCCATAAACAAGGATAGTTTAACAGCGGTTGCTCTAAATGTATTGCAGAATTGGAATGGTGAATTTAATGCAGATAGTAAGGGAGCGGTTTTGTTTGTGAATTTGTATTTTGGAATAGGCAATCAAAATATATTTAAAGAAGAATGGTCTGCTGATAAACCTTTAACTACACCTGACGGATTTAAAAATCCAAAAAAAGTATTAGCTACACTCCATGGCGTTTCTAAGCAAATGATTAAAACTTTTGGCACTTTAGAAGTGCCCTATGGCTCAGTATTTAAAATAAAATTAGGAACACATGAAATACCTGCGAATGGAGGTTTTGGAAGCCTTGGGTTATTTAGGACGTTGGCATTTTCTAAGGGTGAAGACGGTAAGTATTATGCTTTTCATGGTGATGGTTATGTATGTATAACGGAGTTTGGTGATGCTGTTACAGCAAAAGTAATTTTAGGCTATGGCAATGCCAGCCAACCGGGGAACAAACATATTGGAGATCAATTGGATTTATTTGCAAAAAAGCAATTGAGAGATGCGTGGCTCAAAAAAAGTGATATTGAAGCTCATTTAGAAGAAAAAGAAATAATTGAGTAAATGATTTTAATGCTTTATACTGCTTGATAACTTATACCATGATATTTAGACAAGCACAAATGGTGCTGAAAATTTTATTCCTCGTTTGAAATTTTCTCTTTCTTTATCTCTGTAAGATAAGTGTTGAATTCTTTACCGTATTTAGATGCTTGTATTTCTTCTGATAAAGAATTTTTGATTGTATCTAACAATCTTAAATTAGCATTGTATAATTCTGTTAAGGCTAAGAAAGGAGCAACCTCCTTGTCGGCATGATTTACTGCAAAATTTGTAGTATACAGATATCTGCTTTTGGTCAAATTTTTAATACTTTTTTGAATTGAATCAATTTGCAAAGAGTCTTCATCTCTTTTGGCCTCAAAATCGGCTTTTAATAGATCTAATCGTTTATCGTTATACTGACTTTTCATGTTATTATACTCATCCAGTAATTGCTGATTGCTCAATCCGTTAACGGTTGCTCCAAATTTAAACTTGTTTAATTTAGTACTTATGGTAATGATTCCTTTTTCTCCAAAAAAAGATATTTCTTTGCTAGGAGATCTATCTAAAGATAGGTAATACATTTCAGGACTTCTAACTTCGTCAGACAATGTAAAGGTATTGACACCATCTAAAATCAAAGAATCTACAGTTACCAGTAGTGTGTCTTTCATTTTTAGTAAATAGACAGTTCCTTTTTTAAGATTTTTAATCTCGCCCTTTACCAACATGGTATTTTCTTTTGAATTGTTACAAGAAAACATAAAAATAACTACTAGCAATATTATCGTGATATACCTCATCAATCTGTAATTTAATTCTTTTACTGCAAATATAGTTTTTATATATAAAGATGAACCCTTCGGTTTCTTAATTTCAATTCGATTTACTATTTATACTAAACGATTAAGAATTTATATAAAATTTATTACTGCTGAGATTTGACCCTTCGGGGTCGTATATCCATCTATTCATTTTATATTCATGTGAATCATTCGGATTCATTTTATCATTTCAAATGTGCTATACATATGTGAATCCTTCCGATTCATCCTATCATTTTCTTCATGGCTTACTGCTAACCGAATACTAATTACTGAGCAACTATTTGCATTAATATCGTACAGGCTATGGCAGCAATAGTACCAACGGCATAACCAACAACTGCCAATAATACACCCACGGTTGCTAATGACGGGTGAAAGGCAGCTGCTACAATAGGGGCCGATGCCGCTCCTCCTACATTCGCCTGGCTACCTACCGCTAAAAAGAAATATGGTGCTTTGATCAACTTTGCTACCAGTATAAGTAATAAGGCGTGAATGGTCATCCAAACTACGCCAATAGCAATTAAACCTACATTATCTAAGATCATTGTTAAATCCATTTTCATACCAATAGAAGCTACCAAAATATAAATAAAAACACTACCGAATTTACTGGCTCCGGCACCTTCATAATTTTTAGCTTTGGTAAAGGACAACAATATGGCTATAATAGTAGATATACTTATCATCCAAAAAAATGGAGAACTTAAAAAAGTAAATATATTTTTTGTAGTTTCATTTTCAATGCCCTTAACAAAATCATCAAAAAATACACTTAAATAACCTGCTCCAAAATGTGCAAAACTTACTGCACCAAAGGCTATGGCGGCAAGAATCATCAAATCTGTCAAATTAGGATTTCGTTCTATTTTCTTAGAATAAGTTGATACTTTTTCCTTTAAGGTTTCAATGGCTGAAGTATCGGAATTGAGCCATTTGTCTATGCCTTTAGACTTACCAATACCAATGAGAATTATGGCCATCCAAATATTAGCTACTACAATATCTACAAATACCATTCCCCCATATAACTTTTGGTTGTAACCATAAATTTCTAGCATTGCCGTTTGATTAGCACCTCCACCAATCCAACTTCCAGCAAGAGTTGCCAAACCTCTCCAAACTGCATCTGGCCCTGCACCACCAACAGTTTCTGGTGATACCATAGAAATCAACAAAATAGCTATAGGACCTCCAATAACTATTCCAATAGTACCTGTAAAAAACATAGCTAAAGCCTTCCATCCTAAATTATAAACGGCCTTTAAATCAATACTTAAGGTCATTAATACCAATGCTGCCGGTAATAAATACCGACTAGACATAAAATACAAACTGGTTTTATGTATTGTGAGTTCACCTGCTTTATTAACTGTTTCCCATTCGGGGGCAATCAATCCAGCGGTTGTAAAAACTGCGGGTAACATATAGGCTACAAATAAGGCAGGAACAATACTGTAAAACTTTTGCCATAAACCTTGTTTTTTTGACGATGTATAAAAAATAAAACCAAGGGCTAACATTAAGAGTCCGAAGACTATAGTATCGTTAGCAAGCAAAGGTGGCTTAGTCTCAGTATTATGATCGGCTAATCTATAATATCTTTTAAATTCATTAATAATTCTTTTATTTTCTCTTTTTAAATATAACTCTGAGGGGTAAAAAGCCGAATCATTTGGGTGAATATATTTTATCAAAGCGTCTTTTATAAAGTAACTTTTAACTTCTTCAGTTGTTGATATGTTTATATCAGACACCTCAAAATTATGCTTATTCTGAACCCCCTTAACCTCAGAATTTAAAGGGGTGTTATATTTATGATATTTTTCATGCACAAAAGAGATACTATCTTTAATTACATAAAAATCAGTAATCGCACTAAAAGTCCTACCAAAGCGTTGAACCCTAATTTTTTCAATATCTCTTTTAGAATAATAAAAGTTCGCAATGCCACCATCATTTGTTTTACCAAATTTTATAGTATCTATTTTAGTCCAATTGGTCTTTGCGTTAATTCTAGAATAATTTTCACCAATAGACAAGACTTCTTTTTCTATTAAACCTTGTGAATTTATAGATTGAATAAATACAGTTATTAAAATAAATAAAATAATTTTTTTCATTTGTCTTCAATAAAATTAATTAATAGGATGTTCATTTTGACTAACTCTAAATAATAGCTCAATCCAAGTAATTTTAATCTTTCATTCTCTAAAATTACTTATTGCCCAACCATAAAAATTGCGTTAGAAAATAATAATTTTCCGTTTTCCCAAAAGCTTCTAAAAAGTGGATTGTCAACCAAATAGATCACAGCACCTTTTCCTTTTTCTTCAACACCAAATACCAATGAAGTTTCTACATCCTTCAAGGCATTAGTACCTGCAAAACCACTCACTAGATCAGATTTGCTTTTTATGACGCTAACATTTATTCCCTCTTTTAAATAAGTGTAGTGATGACTATTCAAACGTAAAGTATGGTATGAATTTGTATAACCAAAACCTAGCGGGTGTGTATTATCCATGGTTGCTTTAAAAATACTACCGGTTATTAAATCTGAAACTGATAATCGTTCTAAATTATCATAGGCTTCTAATTCAAACTTTTCTTTTAATGCTGCCTCTTCCTTCTCTTTTTCTGTTTTTTCATCTTCATCTTTATAAACAGCTAATTCAAATGCTTTACTGTCTGCAAATACACTTAAAGCCCTATCAATTGCAATAAGTCTCCCTCCATTTTGTACCCATTTCTCTAGCTGCTCTAATTTTTTTTCTTCTAATATATCTTTATAAAATCCGCTTGGTAAAATAAGTACATTGTATTTATCTAAGTTGATATTATTAAAATAGCGAACGTCTAATACCGTTATCGGATAGTGAATTTGCTGTTCAAAAAAGTGCCAAATTTCACCAAAATTCAATGAAGAAACACCATCACCAGATAGTACCGCCACTTTTGGAGCTTTCAGATAAGCCACAGTACTTGAACCAAAATCTTTACCTTTGGTTACAAACCCTGTTGATACGCCTGTAATGTTTCTGTCAAATATTTGACTGGCTTTATTGACCGTATTGTCAAATGTATTGCCTAATTTCTCATTTCCACGACGCGTAATTACCAAAGAACCGGCAGGATAATTTTTACCTTCTATAATAAATGCCGCTTTGGTAAAACGCACTTTTATTTTATGTTGTAATAAGTATCCCAAAAAGGAAACATCTTCAATACTATTCCATGTTGACAAATAGGCATATGGTTTTTCAACTCCCGAAACATCACCCCCAAAAGCATCTGCAGGCACTGCTTTTGATGTCAATGTGCTAGTTAAGGCATAAGCTTCCAGTCCTCTACTGTATGGCAATGCCCAAGCGGTAATATCATAAGTTAATGAATCGGCTATTTTAGTTTGAGGTTCAAATAGTGCTTTAATTAAATTTGATTTGGATTGATAGGTATTAATGACAAGATCTTTTGAAGAAATTTTAATCGATTTTACTGAATTACTATGATAATCAAAAGCTTTAAAGATTTGCTTGGTTAATGGATGTCCATAATGGATTTGATGTTTATCCAGTAACTTTTTTAAACTATTAATTTTATCTCTTGAGTTGTTCCTGCTAATCACATAACTTTTATATTTTCCTATAGGATTATTTACCGCATTTTTAAAATATATAGCAAATTCCTCCTTTAATCTATCCGCGTTAAGCGATGATATTTCAATGGTTGACAAACCAGTAGTATAATGATGTGCAATTCTATCCTTCAGCGTTAAAACATCATCATCAGTTGTTTTTATACCTAATCCTGCTCTACCACTACCCCCTTGCTCATAAGTCATACCAATAGCTCCATTATATAATGGATAGGTATCACCATAACTAGGATAAAGCAGATCATAAACCTCTTTAGTAAAATATAGCCAATTTTTTTTGTCAAAGTACTTAGCATTGTTTTTACCAATTGTGGTTTGAAACTCACGTTGAAAATTGGTTATGACCTCATGAAAAGGCTCAGCAGCTGGAGCAAAATAGTATGGGCTATTCACACCTTGTTCATGAAAATCAACATGAACATTTGGCATCCATTTATTGTATTCAATCAATCTAGACTGAGATTCAATTTGAGAGACCCAAGCCCAATCTCTGTTCAAATCAAACAAATAATGATTGGCTCTACCACCAGGCCAAGGTTCATGATGTTCTTTGGCATCTGGATTGATATTATAAGGTGAATTTTTATATTGATGATACCAATTTACATAACGTTCTCTACCATCTGGATTGATACAAGGGTCTATAATTACGATGGTATTTTCTAACCACTTTTTTGTATCATCATTGTCAGGATCAACCAAAGCAAATAAGGTTTTCATTGCAGCTTCTGTACTCACTGCTTCATTGCCATGTACATTATAACTCAGCCAAACAATGGCGATATCATTTTCTGCTTTACCTTTTATTAACCCAGTAGTTTTTAAATGATTCAAACGTAATTCTTCTAATTTAGAAAAGTTAGAAGGCGAAGTGATAAATGCTAAATGCAAGGGACGATTTTCATAAGTTTTACCATATTCTAATAATGCTACATTCGCATTTTCATCAGCAATATGACTAAAATAATCAATTACTTTATGGTAACTGGTAAAACGATCTCCTAATTCATAGGAGAGAAATTCTTTGGGTGATTTAGATTGGGATATTGTAGCAAATGACCAAAACAAAAACAAGCTAAATGCTAGAATAGTTAAGTTTTTATTCATTATTATTAAATAAGAATCAAATATATATAAAAAAAGATGGTTAAATAAAGAAATTTCATAAAACGAACCCTGCCTGTATCAGCCAGGTAACCTAACTCGTCTGGCAGGTGGTAATAGGAAAATTCTTTAGACTAAGTCTCTTCTATATTTTCATCATTCTTTTTAGGCTGTCTTTTTGCCGCTTTTAAATTTTGTAGAAGCATCCACTCAATTTGCCCGTTGGTACTACGAAACTCATCAGCTGCCCATTTTTCAATAGCCTTAAATATATCTTCATTTATCCGCAAGGCGAACGCTTTCTTCTTTGCCATGATCAATTATCTAGAGTAGATATTAATATTATTCTAATTTCCCAACAAACGCTGTAATACCATTAACCAATGCCACTTTTATGGGTAATTCAGCGTTTGTATAAGTGGCAATATTGGCCGATATATCATCCGTTTTAACTTCTTTAAAGACATGATTCATATCTTCAATAATCAATAATTCTGACTTGGCATTTGCCTTATGTAACAATGCTGCATCAGTTATAGGAACTTGAATATCTTTTGTGCCATTTACTATTAAAATAGGTATTGTTAATTTTTTAATTTCTTCTTGTGGATTATACTTCATCCAAGAAATCCAGAATGATTGTAATGACTTTCTAAAAATTGATGTCAATAAAGGGTTAAAATCATCATCAATTTTACCTGAACGCATAATATCAAACGTCTTTTTTAAATCCTTTTTGAATATTGAAGATTGTTTTAACATCTGTTCTGTCAGTACTGCATCAATTTCTCTACCTGCTCCTGCTATAGAAATGTATGCATCTGCTCTTAAAGCAGATGCCATCATAGCTACTAAGCTTCCCTGACTATGTCCTGCAAAAATAATTTTAGAAAATTGTTCTTTATCCTTAAAATAATCTACCACTGCAATGGCATCTACAATAAAATCATCAAAAACTATTTCCTCTTCTTTTAAGTCTTTGCTCTTTAACAAAGCTAAGGCACTTTTATCATATCTATAAGTGGCTATATTATTTTCTGAAAGCCCTATTGCCAAATATTTTAAATAATTACCTTTTCCTCCATTTCTATCTACCATTCCTGAACCCGGAATCAATATTACCAAAGGTACTTTTACAGCAGCGTCCGGTGCCAATAAAGTTCCATTTACAGTTACTTTTTCTGAAGGAATGTTGAGTACTTTTTCGTTAAATTTTGTGTCTTGCCCAAAGCCATAACTCAATGATAAAAGAAAGGCAATATAAATGATTTTCATATTTATTAATTTTTAATTATTCTTATCAGTAATTTTTTTAGCATAGGTAGCTAAAACCTTTTGTGCATCACTTTCTTTTTGTGTACCTATTAATAATTGCTTTCCATTTTTTAACTCCAGCTGAATTCCAATATTACCACGCACATTATAGGCAACATTACCCTTAGTAAAACCAAAACTACTTCTAAATCCCCAGCCTCCGTATTCAACAATAGGTTTATATTGCCTCACAAAACAAGTATTTATAACATTCCACGATATAAATTTTTGTTTGAAATTTATTGGAAAAAATTGATAATAAATTCCTTTTTCATCAATTCTGGTTTTTAGCTTCATAGAAAAAGCAAAAAAGAGTATTAATAAAAATATCAGTGAAGTAACTAGTATATCTATAAATGCCTTGTTTTCATCATTAAAATACCGATGTAGAGATCTCCATAATGAAACTGCAAAAGACAGACTTAAAATAACATAGATCCACCATTGATTAAAGCGTTGTTCTTCCAAAAAAACTTTCATTTATCTATTTTTATCGAGTGCCAATAAAGCACAAATCTGGTGACCGTTATTATAGACATTTACAACCACCCATCCTTGTCTGGCATAATTATTCAAATCATCCTCAAATGCCTTGGTCACCCCTTTCCAATTAAATTTCTGTTTTATAATTTTATACTCTTTCATGACGCTTCTTTAAGTCAAAGTTCCTGTATTGACCACGGGAGTTGCATCCTTATCAGAACATAGAATAACCATTAAATTACTAACCATAGTTGCTTTACGATCCTCGTCTAGATCTACAATATCCTTTTTACTCAACTCATCTAAAGCCATTTCTACCATACTAACTGCACCCTCTACAATTTTATGCCTAGCGGCTACAATGGCGGTAGCTTGTTGTCGTTTTAACATAGCATTGGCAATCTCTTGAGCATAAGCCAAGTAACCAATTCTAGCTTCTAACACTTCAATACCGGCCATTGACAAACGTTCAGCGAGTTCTTTCTCCAAAGCCACACTTACTTCATTTACACTGGCTCTTAAAGTAATTTCCTCTTCCATCCCTTCATCCTCAAAATTATCATAAGGATATAAACTGGCCAATTTACGTACGGCGGCATCACTTTGCACACGTACAAAATTTTCGTAATTATCAACATCAAAAGCTGCTTTATATGTATTTTCTACACGCCAAACTAAAATGGTACTGATCATGATTGGATTTCCTAATTTGTCATTTACTTTAACCCTTTCGCTGTCAAAATTACTCGCTCTTAATGAAATTGATCTTTTGGTGTAAAACGGATTTGCCCAAAAGAAACCATTATTCTTAACGGTACCCACATATTTTCCAAAAAGCAATAACACTTTTGAAGTATTTGGATTGACAAGGAAAAATCCTGGTAAAATGACTAATCCTACAATAATTGCCAATATAAAAGCGATGTCAATATTGATAAAGCCATAAATACCTACGCCTATTAATGCTAAAGTTAAAAATAAAATAATATAGCCATTAGGTACTTTAATAATCTTTTCTTGATCCATAATGATAAAATTTAAAATGATATTATTTTGATATCGTAAAGATATAACATAATTTTTTAATTTTCCAAATATTTTAACAAACTATTTCTTTAACTTCGCAAAAAAATAAATTACATGAGATCTAATACTTTCAATTTTATAGTAGGATTATTGGCTTTTATTATCTTGACTTCTGCGGCACCAACTTGGGGCCCAACAGGGCATAGAACAACGGGTAAAATAGCCGAAACACATCTTAAAAAAAGTGTCTTTAAAAAAATTGACAAACTTTTAAATGGTGAAAGTCTTGCTTTTGTATCTACTTATGGTGATGAAATCAAATCTGATAAAAAATATAAACAATTTTATACTTGGCATTTTGTCAATATGCCTTTTGGAATACAGTATGAAGATTCAGAAAAGCATCCGAAAGGAGACTTAGTAACCGGAATTACTACATGTGTTGACATATTAAAAAATAAAAACAGTACTACAAAAGATAAAATATTTTATTTAAAATTATTAGTGCATCTGGTAGGCGATTTACATCAGCCTATGCATGTTGGTAGGGTTGAGGATAAAGGAGGCAACACCATACAAGTGCAATGGTTTGGTAAAGGCACAAATCTGCATAGAGTTTGGGATCAGGACATGATTGAGCAATGGAATATGAGTTATCTTGAATTAGCCAATAATGCCAAGGACCTAACTAAAGAGCAAATTGAAGCTATTGAGAAGGGAACAGTAGTGGATTGGGTAAACGAAGTTCATCAAATTACGGAGCAAGTTTATGCATCAGTAGAAGTTGGTGAAAATTTGAGATACAAATACAGTTATGATCATTTTGATACTGTTAGAGAACAATTACAAAAAGGAGGTATCAGATTAGCAAAGCTACTGAACGATATATTTGAATAAATTAGATGTTATTTACGCCTGTATTTAATTGTTTTTAATAATATACGGATTAAGATTCTTATAATTCCTAACCACAAAATCTAGTGCAGTCTTTAAAATAGCACCCATATTTAAAGATTTTTTAAATTTAACATCGTTGGTCAATTCAAAAAGTCCGTTTTTTAATTGCTCAATTTTTTCTGGTGTAGAGATTATATCTAAAGACATTATCTCTAATAAATTAGACAATCTATCATCTGAACTCACTGCTCTTTTAGCCAATAAAGATCGTTCTTCCAATTTATACTGATCAATAGATTCTTTTCGAAGTACTTTATCAGTCATGTCTACTAATCTATTATTTTCTTTTAAAAATTGAGGTTTATATACTTTTGGATTACCTTCAAAGCTTTGCTGATCAAAATCTATTGCTCTAATTCTATATTGAATTCTATCAAAATCATGTGTAAGCACCATAACATAATTATATGATCTCATATCACCCAACAACCGTACAAAACAACGCTCATTAAATTTTACAAATTCTTTAGCTATAGCTTTTTTATCCTGTTCAGAACAATCGTCTAAATTGTTTTCTATAAAAATATCGCCCGGTATTCCCGAAATATGTTCTTCGATCAATGTGTCTTGATGTACTAAGAAATATATATGGTTAGGTGATAACATATGCTCTAATTCTAAGCCATAAATCCGCGAAGCATCAGCTTTTTTAATATAAAAGAATAGATAATTATCATTTAAGATATTTCTAATTTTTATCCTAAATGGTTTAGAATTACCAAAAGTGCAAAAATCAATGCTATCAATATTTAAATAAGGCAACATGGTATCGCTACCATCCGCATGTAAAATAGTATAAATACGTTTTAGACTCAACTCTATCTCGTCCCGTTCATGTTCTGCAAAGTAGGTACTGATCCAAAGGGTATCCTCACCATTTTCGTCATAAATCTCTACAGCACCTTGAAAACGCAATAGGTCATCATAAAAAATAGGTATTTTAATATTTCTACCATGTTCTGTTAAATACTTAGAAAGTAATTCAGTAATCGGAAAAGCAGGCTTCTTTTTAGATATTAATTTTTGATTCATTTTGCATGGTTAAAAATCTGTTTAAATATACTAATTTTAATGTACATTTATTCATTATAAAGACCATTGCTATTAATAGTTTGTAATTTTAAATAAGGATCCAAATATATAAGTGTAATTTGATATATTGAGTTGTAGTGGTGTTTTTATCCTGATTTTAAATAAACCCGAATGATGTAATTGTGTTATTAAAGCTATCCCTGCCGGCCATTGAGTCGGGTAAAATAAGGCATTCTACTAAATTCAGTGTATTGCCAAAGGCAGACAGATAATTTTGAAAAGGCACTGAAATGACTTATTATTGCAATAATTTCTAAAATGGAATAGGAAGTCTATAGTAGAATAAGGGTTAAATCAATCTTTTGCTATATTAAAATATATTGATAACTTTAGCGTTAAACACTTAACTCAACAACCTAAAACTAGAATTAAATGAAAACCAAACTTTTTATAAAGCTATTTATAGCAGTTTTATTTATTGGGATTTCAATACAGACAAATGCTCAAAAAGAATCAGGTTCTTTACCGGAGGGCTTTGTATATGTAAAAAATGTAATCCCTAAATTAAGAACAGATTTACGCTATTATTCTTCTAATAATTTTATTGGAAAGCCTATAGATGGTTATGATAAACCCAAATGTATTTTAACAAAAGATGCTGCTGATGCTCTTAAGAAAGTACAAGATGAATTTGAAAAATTAGGTTTTGGATTATTGGTTTTTGATGCTTATAGACCTCAGCGTGCTGTAAATCAGTTTGTAAGATGGTCTCAAGATTCTACAGACACTAAAATGAAAGATCAATTTTATCCTAATATTGATAAAAAGGATTTATTTACTGAAGAATTTATAGCTACAAAATCAGGACATAGTAGAGGTAGTACTGTAGATTTAACTATTGTATCATTAAATACCGGGCATATATTAGACTTAGGAAGCTCTTTTGATTTATTTGATAAAAAATCGGCAGTTAATTATACGAAAATTACAAAAAATCAACATTCTATTAGATTGATGTTACAACGCAGAATGGTAAAGCATGGCTTTAAACCTTATGAAAAAGAATGGTGGCATTTTACCTTAGAAAAAGAACCCTACCCGGATACTTATTTTGATTTTTCGATAGAATAACAACCCAATTTGACATAAAAAAACCGTTCAATTTAACTTTTAGAATTGAACGGTTTTTTGATTTATAAAGTACTATATGTTACTCCTTATCTAGATTCTTTGTTAAAAAGAATCCAATCAATAGCCCAGTACCGGCCATCAAAAATATTGAACCCGGTAAAGCTATTTCTTGATAGACATTGAAATTAACATTAAGAATTCCGCCAATAATTATACCCGCACCTATACCCATTAATAATAATGCCAGATTAAGTATTAAGACTTTCCAAATTGGAGCAGCATGTTCTCTACTTCTTGTAAATATTTTTGCATCGGCTCCTTTTTCAATTAATGCCAGTCTTTCTTTATTTCGTGTTGAAAAAAACAAATAAGCTATCCCGAAAATAACTCCAAAGATTATTAATACTACAAATACTTCCATAATTATTTAAATTTTATTGATTAATTTTATTGTGTATACTTCTTATGACGTTACATCTAAATTTATGGTTACAACTTTTTCAACATATTTTCTTAAACAATCTGTAACCAAAACCACTTTTTTAAAGTCATATGTATATATGACCGAAATCAATGACCTAGATTGTATCATAATTATATTAAATGGTGATACTCAAAAATTTTCTATATTGGTAGATAGGTATAAACACATGGTCTATACACTGGCGTTGAGAATGGTTAAAAATAAAGAAACAGCTGAAGAAATTTCGCAAGACACCTTTATTAAAGTCTATAAATCTTTAAACAGGTTTAAAGGAGAGTCAAAATTTTCAACATGGATATACCGAATTGCTTATAACAACTGTATGGACACTTTAAGAAAAACCAACCGTGAAAACAACACTGTTTCTATTCATGAATATACAGAAAATCAGATAAGTACTTTAGATAATGCATTAGATATTATGGAACAGGAAGAGCGAAAGCATTCCATTCAAAACTGTTTGCAACTTTTACCTAGTGAAGATAGCTTATTGTTAACTCTATATTATTATGAGGAATTATCTTTACAGGAAATTTCAAAAATCATAAACGTCACACCAAATAATGTCAAAGTAAAACTGTTTAGAAGTCGCAAAAAATTGACCGTTATTTTTAAACAATTTTTAGAATCAGAAATTATAGAGAGATATGAACAAAGAAGCAGATAAACATATAGAAAGGTTAGTTGATAAAATGATGAAAGAAGTTGTGTTAGAATCGCCTTCAAAAGATTTTACAAACCTGATTATGACTGAAGTAGAACAAATGGATCAAGTTAAATTTATTGCTTATAAACCATTGATTTCAAAAAAGTTATGGCTTTTTATTTTATCGTCTATTATGGGTATGGTCATATACATTTTGATCAATAATAATTTAACAACACCAAAATGGTTTGATTTTTTTGAATTTGAGTCTATAAGTAAATTAATGCCCAATATTAACTTTTCAAGTACTATTTTGTATGCATCGATAATTCTGTCAGTCCTTTTTGCCACTCAAATAATTGTATTAAAAAATTACTTCAATAAAAGGTTAGCATTGTAAAAATAAAAAACCGTTCAACATTAAAATAATTTTCAGCTTAATTGAACGGTTTTTTAGGGTATATATGTACCTAGTTAAATTGATGACTTACTTCATCAATTCAAAACTACGTTTTATAAAATTAGTCAAATCTTTACCTTGCAATAAATTTTGAGATAATTTCGCTAGGTCTAATGCTTGATTTACATATTCTTCTTTTTTGCCTTTGGCTTTTAGAATTTTCTGCATCAGGTCATTATTGGTATTGACTACCAAATTATACATTTCAGGAAAATTATTCATTCCCATCATACCACCACCACCAGACTGGCTCATTTCTTTCATTCTACGCATAAATTCTGGTATAGTTATGGTAAATGGATTTGATTTAGAATCTAAAGCCTCCAATTGTACCGTATATTTTTCTTTAGGCACAAAGGCTTCAACAATTTCTTTCAATTTCCCTTTCTCTTCATCGGTCAATTTAGAAATTTGTTCTTCATCTTTTTTGATAAGATTATCAATTGAATCTGCATCTACTCGTGCAAATTTAATAGGTTGATTCTTATCAGACAACTCTGAATTTTCACCTTCTAATTTCTGTATTAAATGTGATACAATTGGAGAATCTAACAATAATATTTCATAACCTTTTTCTTTGGCATCTTCTATATAACTATGTTGTTCATCTGCATTAGTTGCATATAACAACACCAAATTACCATCTTTGTCAGTTTGAGCTTCTTTTACCTTTTCTTTTAATTCATCAAAAGTAAAATATGATTGGTCAACTGTTGGAAATAATGCAAATTTCAGTGCTTTTTCAAAGAATTTAGGTTCAGAAAGCATGCCATATTCAATGACAATTTTAATATCATTCCATTTTTTCTCAAACTCCGCCCTATCATTTTTGAAAAGTGATTGTAACTTGTCTCCTACTTTTTTAGTGATATAGGTAGCAATCTTTTTTACCGCTCCATCTGCCTGTAAATAACTTCTAGATACGTTTAAGGGAATGTCTGGAGAATCAATAACACCACGTAGCATTTGTAAAAAATCAGGAACGATCCCTTCTACATTATCCGTAACAAACACTTGATTTTGATATAATTGTATCCTATCCTTTTGCACATCTAAATTGGTAGTTAATTTAGGGAAATACAATATTCCAGTTAAATTAAACGGATAATCAACATTTAAATGGATATTGAACAAAGGCTCTTCAAATTGCATTGGATAGAGCTCTCTGTAAAAAGAAGAATAATCTTCAGCTTTTAATTCGCTCGGTTGCTTAGTCCAAGCCGGATTTGGATTATTAATAATATTATCAACGCTTATCTTTTTCTGTTCTTCAGTTGTTTCTTTACCTTCTTTATCCTTAATTGTTTTAGGTGTGTGCTTAGGATCGTCTATTTCTTTAGTTCCAAATTTAATTGGAATAGGCATGAATTTGTTATACTTTAACAACAATTCGCTTATTCTATTTTCTTCCAAAAATTCCGTAGAATCATCTGCAATGTGCAATACAATTTCAGTACCTCTATCTTTTTTCTTATCTTTTTTTAGGGTAAATTCGGGTGAACCATCGCATTCCCAATGAACAGCATCTTCTTTTTCAAGATAAGATTTAGTAATAATCTCTACCTTCTCTGCCACCATAAATGCAGAATAAAAACCGAGTCCAAAATGCCCAATAATTCCTGAATCTTTTGCGGTGTCTTTATATTTTTCTAAAAACTCTTCTGCTCCTGAAAAGGCAACTTCATTAATATATTTTTCTACCTCTTCTTTAGTCATTCCTACACCTTGATCAACAATGTGTAGTTTTTTGCCTTTTTTATCAATTTTAATTTCAATTTGCGGATTACCAAAATCAACTTTACTTTCGCCAATAGTTGACAAATGCTTTAACTTTAAAGACGCATCTGTTGCATTAGAAATTAATTCTCTCAAAAAGATCTCATGATCTGAATACAAGAATTTTTTTATAAGTGGAAATATGTTCTCTACTGAAACATTAATTTTTCCTTTCGCCATAATATAATTGTTTTAAGTTTTATTTACTGAATAGTACTAGTCAAAAAAAATACCAAGATCAATAAAATGACAAGATGGCAGAATTTTCTTTCTTTAAGAATTCTTAGATAGCTTAAAGCGGTCTATAATGCAATTATTGTCCATAAAATATACCCTAATTAAACCTATACCTCAACCCAATTTGAAACCTGTTTATTCTAATAGATTTATGAGGAACTTCTCTATCATACAATTTTGAAAGTCCATAATTATATCTGGCATAAATTGACAATTGATTAGAAATATTATAAGACAGACCCAATGCAACTCCAATATTATAAGATTTATCCAATTCTTTTTTATCTACTAAAAAACTAAGGTTAGGTCCAAAAAATAAATGCCAGTTTTTTGAAAGTTTATATTTTAATTCTAGAGGCACTTCTATATGGTCTTCATAACTAATATCATAAAAATATGAGATTCCAGAATGTAAGGCCAACTTCTCAGAAAGCTTTTTTTCAGCATATAAACCAACATAAAATCCAACATTGTGATGCCCATTTCTTCGTATTAAAGTTTCCGCAACTCGTTTTGATTGAAATACACCTGAGCTAACACCAAATTCAACTTGGGCATTTAAATTTATGATTACAAAAAAAAGGATAGCACTGGTAGGTATTAATTTTTTCATAAGATCTGGTTTAAGATTAATTACTCAAAACTATTATTTCACGAGTGTGAATTAGATTAATTAACCACATTTAACTTTGGTTATGTTAATTTAACCTAAATACCTAATTTATTATTCTATGCATAATAATTTATATATATTTGAATAATATAAATACTAATTAGTAAACATGTACAATTCAAAAATTACGGGCTTAGGTTTTTACGTACCAGAGCACATTGTTACCAATGATGATTTGTCTAAATTAATGGATACCGATGATGAATGGATTCAGGAAAGAACAGGAATAAAACAACGTCATTGGATACCTGAAGGGAGTGAAGATACCTCAGCAGTTATGGGTGCTAAAGCTGCTAAAATTGCGATTGAAAGAGCGGGTTTAACTAAAGATGATATTGATTTTATAGTTTTTGCTACTTTGAGTCCTGATTATTATTTTCCTGGCTGCGGTGTTCAGATTCAAGACATGCTTGATATGCCAACTATAGGCGCCATTGATGTCCGTAATCAGTGTTCAGGGTTTATATATGCCTTATCTACGGCTGACCAGTTTATAAAAACCGGTATGTACAAAAACGTATTGGTTATAGGTGCAGAATATCATTCTAATGGATTAGACAAATCAACACGTGGTCGTGGTGTTTCTGTAATTTTTGGTGATGGTGCCGGTGCATGTGTGCTTTCTCAAACAGAAGATAACACCAAAGGCATTTTATCTTCTCATTTACATAGCCAAGGTAAGCATGCTGATAAATTAATAGTAGCATCTCCCAGCATAAAGCATTGGGTTCCTGAAATTTTAGCTTCTAAAGAAGAAGATATTTCTTACTTTCCTTATATGGATGGCACTTTTGTTTTTAAAAATGCCGTGGTACGTTTTAGCGAAGTAATTATGGAGGGATTGAATACGAACAAGATCAATCCTGATGATATAGATCTATTTATACCACATCAAGCCAATTTACGTATTTCACAATTTATTCAAAAAAAGTTTGGATGGCGTAACGATCAGGTATATAATAACATCATGGAATATGGCAATACTACAGCAGCCTCAATTGTTATTGCTTTAACAGAAGCTTGGGAAAAAGGAAAGGTAAAGGAAGATGACATTGTAGTCCTTGCTGCTTTTGGTAGTGGATTTACTTGGGGAAGTGTAATTATTAGATGGTAAAATTGTATTCTTAAGGGTATTATCCATTAAATTGTATAACGTTTTATTTTGATTTCTCGTTTTCAGAAATAAATAATTCCACAAAAGGATTATCAGTTTCAGGTTTATTATCTACGATCACAATTGAATTTATCAAATTTATCATTCCTTCTCCAGACCTAATAGAATCTAAACTGACCGAAATTATTTCATTTAAGTACCCTATAACTGACTCATCTTTATAATCTTCATACTCAAAATACAATTCATAATTTTTATCAAATTTGTATTTAGACCAATAAGTACTATCACCTTTCTTTTGAGCGAAACTAAATTCTAAAGACCTAAAGACTCTATTCTCAACTTTAGCTGTATCATAAGCTGAATAGAATTTTATTTTCCCTTTATATTTATTCGAGTCTGTTTTTTTTAATGAAAGATCATAAAACTGACTTATTAAAGTATCTATTTTATTGTTTTCTATATATATAAATTGATTTTGAATACTATCATTACCCTTAATATAATATTCATATTGAACATACTCATCAAAATCACCATACTTTAACCATATTCTTTTTGACTTTTCATTTAAATTCTCAGATGTAAGGCTATCGGCTGTTTTTGAATTATTTTTACAACTTAAAAGTACAAGAAATAGAATAAAAAAATATCTCATTTAGAAAATATCATCAATCTTTACATAGAAAACAATTAAACTATAGCATTTAGAATTAATAATCTAACCCTGACAAATAACTCAATTTAGTTTTCCAAACATCTAATTGACTTTTATAATTATCAATATTATCATGTACGCCTTTAAGCAAAGGATTGTCATCTTTAGCATTTGATATAAAACTAATATTATTTTCTAGTTGTTGAATTTCTCTAGTCAATTCATCAACCTTTTTTCTTATAAATAATTGTTCACTATCTAGCTTTCTTACATTATTAGTTTCCATATAACTATTGACCATATTTTTAAATTTTAACATGGTAATATCTTTTTCGCTCAAATCTAACTTACCATAAAGTACATTTACAGTTTTATTAAATTTTACATCTATATGATGCATATTACGTGGCAGTCTACCTAATTTATTCCAATCATCAACATAAGAATTAATAAGTTCTAAGGTCAACGGTGTATCATCATCAGCTTGATTTTTTAGATTATCTAACAATTCTTTCTTTTTATTAAAAACTTCAACCTGTTCTTTATTTGCCTCATCTTGCTCACCATGCAATCTATCAAAATAATGGTTACAAGCATCTTTAAATTTTTTCCAAATGGTATCAGAATATTTTCTTGGCACATGACCAATAGTTTTCCATTCTGCCTGAATTTGTTTCATTATTTCCGTAGTACCCTCAAATTCATCACTATCTTTTAAAGATTCGGCTTTTTCTACCAAGGCATTCTTTTTTTGAAGATTATTATGCTGGTCTTTTTTTACATTTTTGTAGTAAACATTTTTTACGCTATTAAACTTTCCGGTGGCCTCTTTAAACTCTTTCCAGATTTTATCATTTACCTGTCTTGGAACCTTGCCAATCTTAAAAAATTCTTGACGCAATTTTTCTAATTCTTTAATTTTCTCTTGCCAATATCTATGAGATTGATTGGCGTTTTCTACAATTATATTAGCAATTTTTTCAATTACTTCTCTTTTCTTAACAACATTGTCTTCATATTTAGATTCTAATTCTTTATGGAGCTCATGTCTTTTTTCGTGAATTTTTTTAGTAGCATTACTAAATCGCTTCCAAATATCTTCTCTAAATTCTCTTGCTACCGGCCCTACTTCTTCTTTCCATAACCTGTGCAATACTTGCAACTCTTTAAATGCTCTATTTAAATCAGTTATTTCAGCCAATTCCTCAGCTTTTTCTGCCAGTTTTATTTTTTCTTCTAAATTGTGTTTAAAATCTAAATCTCTTAAATCATTACTTAAATGCAGCAAATCATAGAACCGTTCAACATGGTGTTCATAGGTACGCCACGTATCATTATATTTAGCACTTGGTATCCTGCCAATAGCTCGCCAACTATCTTGTAATTCTTTAAAATTACTATACATAGTTGATGGCTCAGCATTATCTATCAAATGCTTAAGATCATCTATAAGTGTTAGTCGTTTCGTTAAGTTTTCTTTTTGTTCTTGTTCAATTTGCTTGTAATAAGCCTCTCTTTTTGTTTTATATTCAAACAAAAGATCATTATAAGTAGATTTTATCGGATTGCTATAATAGAAATCAATTTCATTTCCCCCTTCTTCAATAAATGCCTTTTTCTTCTCATTTAACAATGTACCGAATTGTACATTGAAGCTTAATTTAATTTTATCAATACTGCCTTTAATCTTTGATACAGGCTCATTCTTTAATAATTTTTGAAGCTCTTTAGTAAGCTGTTCTAAATCTAGTTTACTATAATCTATTATTTCAACCTCTTTCTTAACATGCTCTTCTTTTTCAGGTACTCCTGATGTATCCTTAGTAATTTCTTCTTTTTCACTTACTTCTACATTTTTTTCTTCCTTACTAACTTCATCTTTAACCGTTTCAATTTCCTTAAGTTCATTAGCTTCCTTATCATTACTGCTTTCTACAGTTTCACTTGCCATTGCTTGTGGCTCCGCAATATCACTTTTTGCCTGTTCATCATGACTAACATCATCTTTAACCGTTTCAACTTCCTTAAGCTCTATAGCATCCTTATCATTACTATTTTCTAAAGTTTCACTTGCCTCTGCTTCTGGCTCAGCAATATCATTTTTTGCCTGTTCATCATGACTAACATCATCTTTAACCCTTTCAACTTCCTCAAGCTCAATAGCATCCTTATCATTACTGTTTTCTATAGTTTCACTTACCTTTGCTTCTGGCTCAGCAATATCATTTTTTTCCTGTTCATCATGACTAACATTCTCTTCAATAGATTCACCTTTGTCTGTCTCAATATTTGCATCAACATTATTATTCTCAGTAAGGTTTTCAGCGTCTAAGTTATTTGTTTGCTCGTCTAACATTATTTAAATGTTTAAGGTTCCACTCTTTTTTAAAAAGTTTTTAAAGATACTAATAGCTTTAACAAAATACAAAAGTATTTTTAAATATAGATACAATTATAAGCTATTAGTTGCGTAAAACAATAATAAATTACACATTCTAGATTGCCCAAGCTTTTTCCGCTTGTAATGCTAACATTTTTAAACCGTTACAAATAGTGGCTCCATTATCTTCTCCTTTGGTCAAAAAAATATTTTTTTCAAGGCAATAGATAAAATCTTATCACAAATATTAATTTATTCGAAAGACAAAGTCCTATAAAATGTATAATCAGCCATCACATAGAATATAATGCTACACTTGAGTAAAGTCACCTGAGTATGACCCTTTAACAGACTCTCCATTTTCAAGAGATAAGTTAAAGGTCATTGTGTAAACTCCTCCAGAAACCTCAACGGAGATCGTACCATCAACCACATCAAAAAATTCGACATCCTTGTCAAAATCACCATTATTGTTAAGATCTACAACAACACGTGCATCTGAGAAAAAAAACTTTTGTGCCAGTGCCGGATCATCCTCGTCAACATTTCCAGGAGCGAAAGAAAATGTACCTGATGAAAGGTTTTCTGTTCCCGGTGAAAAAAGATCTCCATAAATCCATATAGAACCATTTCTCACTCTCCAAATTAGATCTATATTTCCAAATATATTTACTTGTACGCTATAGAACTCTCCATCGCTAATATTAAAACCACTTTTGTAATGGTTATCTCCTGGTTTGTACACCTCTTCAAGACCCTTATTAACCGAGTAAGATTGGCCTAAGTAAGTTATAGCATCATCATTATTATTTGAAGAGTCATCATTATCAGAATTACTACAAGATTGCAACAAAACAAAAAATACAAGATACGTCACTATCGAAGCTATACGTAATACCTTATTAATAAAACTATCAAACATATTGAAAAATTTAAAACCTCCTTAATACTAGTGGATAAATATACAAACAGTACTATCAAAAAACAAAAAATATTTATAAATTCCAGATTGCCCAAGCTTTTTCCGCTTGTAATGCTAACATTTTTAAACCGTTACAAATAATGGCTCCTTTATCTTCTCCTTTAGCCAAAAAAATAGTTTTTTCAGGATTGTAAATTAAATCGTATAACAAGTGTTGATTCGTAATATATTGATACGGAATATCAGGACACTTGTCTACATCCGGAAAGGTACCTAATGGTGTACAATTGATAATCATAGTGTATTCATTTATCAATTTTTCTGAAATATCCTGATAGGATATCTGTGCTTTTATTGGGTTTCTAGACACCACTAAATAGTCTATATTTAATTTTTTTAGTACAAATTTTATAGCTTTTGATGCACCACCGGTACCCAATACCAAAGCTTTGGTGTGATTGGGTTTTAACAGTGGTTTTATAGATTCTTCAAAACCATAAAAATCTGTGTTATACCCTATTAATTGGTTTTTTTTTGTGATTTTTATTGTATTAACGGCACCAATTGCTTTGGCCTCATCAGCTATTACATCTAAGTATTTAATGATTTGTTCTTTATATGGAATGGTTACATTAAATCCGCTTACCATATCTAAATCAATATTACAAAATGCATCTATGGTTGGCAGGTCAAAATTTACATATTCATGATTTTCTAAATGCAGCTTTTCAAATTTATCGTTAAAGTAAGTCTTAGAAAATGAATAAGAAATATGCTTACCTATCAATCCGTATTTATACTTTTTTGGCATTTTTTCCATAATAATCTATTAATAAAACAATACCTATACCAACAAAAATAAAAGCAATGGCAATCCAGGTTTCTTGTTGTGTTGTATCCGGGATATAGCGTTTATAATTTTCTATTATTTTTTGTCCGCGGGAATCTAATAATAAATTACCATTTTCCAATTTATAAATAGCGCGTTTCCATGGCCATACTATCCCTAAGGAACCACTAATAAAACCAATGATTATAGCAGTTACCAATTGATGCCATCGTTTTAAAACATAGGCTAAAATCTGTGAAGTGATGACCAAACCGAATGCTGAACCGGCACCAAAAGAAGCTACAATTTTTAAATATCTCATTCTAACCGCATCTTGTAAAAAATCAAAATCGCCTTGTACTACATCTGCCATGGTTTTGTATAACATATTTACAGAGTCTACCAAGAGCAATACATAATTACCTAACAAAATAAGGATAAAAGAGCCTGACAGTCCGGGTAAGGTCATACCGGTTACACCAATTATACCACAAAAGAAGACAAAAAACAAGTTGTCATTTTCTTTGGCAGGATTCATTAAACTAATAGCTACGCCTAATAAAATTCCAAAAGTTATTCCAATAATATTTTCTAGTCGCCAATCTCTAAATTGTTTACTAATATAATAAATGGAGCCAATGATCATTCCAAAAAAGGAACTCCACACAAAAAGTTCATAATTTTTAATTAAATAATCCAGCACTTGAGATACACTGAAATAACTAAAGATACTCCCTGAAAAAATTAAAATTATAAATTGTGCATTGGTATATCTGTAAAAACTTTTAAACCTACCATTAAACAATAATTTAAAAGCCTTACCATTAACCTTTTGTAAAGAATAAATTAATTCTTCATAAAATCCACCTACAAATGCCACAATACCACCTGAAACACCTGGTACTTTATTAGCAGCACCCATCGCCAATCCCTTTAAAAAAAGGAAAAATTTATCTAAAAAAGTACGTGGTTTATTCATTTAAGAATCCGCGTTAATGTTTGAAAATTTTTCTAATAATAATATGACTATAAACCCAATAATCGCCATAGCTACTGCCCATAATATACTGGGATTGCCTTCATAATTAAAAGGCAATACACTATCTTCTTGTAAAACTTTTAATTTCCCGTGAATTACTTCAGATTCCATTATCTTTTTCCAAGGCCAAATTTTATTTAAAGAACCGGCTATAAATCCGGTTAAAACAGCTAAGGTTATACTTTTGTATTTATCAAATAACCATTTCAAAATTCTAGAAAAAGTCAATAATCCCACAATGGCTCCTAGAGCAACAATAACCAATGTTTTTACATCTCTTTGATCTAAAGCCTCAATAACTGGTTTGTACGCTCCTAGCAATAACAAAATAAAACTACCAGATATACCAGGTAATATCATAGCACAGATGGCCAATGCTCCTGCAAAAAACAAAAACCAACTAGAAGAAGCTTGATTTGCCAAAGGTGGTAAAATGGTAATGTAATATGCTAATGCAGCACCAAAAATTAGCATGAATATTTTAAAAAAATTCCAATTTTTAATTTGTTTCCCTACAAAAAATACACTTGCCAATACCAGACCAAAAAAGAAAGACCATAATAAAATTGGTTCATTTTCTAGCAACCATTTTATCAATTTTGCCAAAGACATAATGCTCATACCTATACCCAATAATAATGCGAATAAGAAGTTACCGTTTATAGATTTCCACATGGCTTTAAACCCCTCTTTTTTTAATGTTCTTAAGGCATTAAAATTTATGGCGTTTATAGTTTCGAGCAATTCCTCATAAATTCCAGATATAAAAGCAATGGTTCCTCCTGATACTCCCGGCACAACATCTGCAGCACCCATGGCTATTCCCTTGAGTAAAATAATTAAATAATCTTTTATATTTCTATTCATGTATTTGTAAAAGTGGTTTGATCTAAATAAAACTTCACCAATCAATAAGTTAAGCCTTAATTTAGGTTGATTATTTTTTTTAAAACATGTCCATTATGAGCTTTCAAATATAGTTAAATTGTTCTTAGTTATATTTGAATTCTATTTTTGAAATATTTGTACATTTGCACACTGTCTAAAACAACCAAACATATGAAACATCGAATGACTATTATCATTCCCGTATATAATGAAATTGATAATTTAGACAGAATTCACCACACATTTACAGACTACTTTTCTCAAAGTAATACCAAGAGTAAAGTATTGTTTATTGATGATGGTTCTACCGATGGCAGTTTTAATAAAATAGCCCAAATATGTAATGAAAATTCTGATTTTGAATTCATTAAATTCAAACAAAATTGCGGACTGAGTGCTGCAATAAAAGCTGGAATTGATCATTGCAATACTGAGTTGATAGGTTATATAGATGCTGATTTGCAAACCACTCCTTTTGATTTTGATCTTTTATTGGCTGATATAGACCAATATAATGCAGTTATTGGCTTTAGAGGGAAAAGGAAAGATACTTTGAACAAAAAAATTCAATCATTAATTGCAAACAGTATTAGACGTGGTTTGATAAATGATGGTATTATTGATACAGGTTGTCCTTTAAAAGTAATACACACAGTTACTGCTAAAAAAATTCCATTCTTTGACGGAATGCATAGATTTATTCCTGCCTTAATTCAGCTACAAAAAGGTAAAATAAAACAAATTAAAGTACAACATTTTGAAAGGATTGCCGGCCAATCAAAATTCAATATTTTTAACAGATCGTTAAAACCTTTACGCGATACTTTTGCCTATAGATGGATGCGTAAAAGATATATAAACTATAATGTTGAACAAACCGATATTCATTAATGAGCGATTGGCTTTCATATAAATATTTTGTCTACATTATAGGTTTTACGGCTCAAATTTTGTTTTCGGCAAGGCTACTATTACAATGGATACAATCTGAAAAAGTAAAAAAAGTATTGACCCCTGAATTGTTTTGGCAATTCAGTTTAATTGCCTCATTCTTATTATTTATTTATGGATGGTTACGTGATGATTTTGCCATAATGTTAGGTCAATCTTTAACTTATTTTATATATATAAGAAACATGCAACTGCAAGGTTCTTGGAAAAAATTACCAAAAACTATTCGTGTGTTTCTTTTCGCATTTCCATTTATAATAGCCTTCTATTCATTTAACAATAATCAAATTGATGTAGAGCGACTATTTAAAAACGAAGATATTCCTGTTAATTTGTTGTTGTGGGGAAGTGTTGGGCAAGTTATTTTTACATTGAGATTTGTTTACCAATGGGTATATTCAGAACGTAGAAAAGAATCAAGTTTACCTATGGGATTTTGGACTTTGAGCTTAATAGGCTCCTTAATGATTTTAAGTTATGCCATTATCAGAAAAGATCCGGTTTTGTTTATTGGGCAGTTATTCGGATTTATTATTTATATTAGAAATATTTTAATTGGATTAAAACCTACAAGTGAAAAATAATATATATTTCAATGCTTTTTTAGTACTTGCCGCTATCTCTCTATTTATCAATGTAGGCTCTTATGGCGTCATTGAAAGTAGTGATGCCCGATACTCTGAAATTGGCAGAGAAATGTTTCTGTCGGGTGATTATATCCATCCTAATTTATTAGATGTTCATCATTATCACAAACCACCTTTAACCTATCAAATTACGGCATTTGGATATAAACTATTCGGTATAAACTCTTTTGGAGCTAGATTTTTCTTGCAAATTGCTGTATTACTACAAATCATCTTAGTGTATAGATTAACTTATTTACTATTCAATAACACGCAGACATCTTTATGGGCAGCTATTATCTATTTTAGTTTTCCGTTGGTATTAATTTCATCAAGAAATTTAACAACAGATGCGTTTTTAGCCACTTTTGCTTTATTGAGTATTTATAGTTGGGTAAACTATAGAAAATTTGGATCAATACCGTGGCTATATCTGTTTACTATAAGTTTAGGATTGGGTTTTTTAACTAAAGGACCTGTAATATTTATTGTGCCTATTATTTTTATATTACTATATAATCAGACGGAAAAAGCCAAAGGAAACTTTTCTGTACATCACATAGCCGCCTGGTTACTTTTTCTAACAATTGCGGCATCTTGGTTTGTGTATTTAGGACTACAAAATGCAGACTTTATAGATTATTTTTTAGGCAAACAAACCGCTGATAGGTTTTCAAAAAATGCTTTTGGAAGAACAGAACCCTTTTGGTATTTCTTAGCCTTTGCCCCTATGGTAGGTTTGCCATGGTTTTTGGCATTACTTTACTTATTGAAGGATCAGAAAAAATTATTTAGGGTTAAAACCTTACCTTTTGCCATATTAATGGCAATAATTATCCCATTAATATTCTTTTCTATTTCTTCGTCTAAACGTATTTTATACATCTTACCATTATATAGTTTAATTGCTATACTAACTGCTCGTTTATTTACAATTATAACACAAGAGGTTACAAAACAAAAAGTAAAAATCATAAATAATATTATTGTAAGTTTTTCTGTTCTAATCCTCTTCATTTTTATAATTTCCTTATTTATAGATGTAGATCTAACTATTCCGAAATATTTAGGTATCCTCAGTGTAGTCCTTCTGTTTATTATACTTTGGATTTACCGATCCAAAATACTTGAGTTAAAATCTAAGCCTATCATTATTTCTTTTTTAATTTCTATTTTTTTATTGATAAGTAGTGCTATTATTTTTTCTAATAATGAATTAAAAGTTAACGGTACAAAACCGATAACAGATTTTATTTTTAAAGAAAATTTAAATGATAGACCAATTTTAGTTTATAATACCAGAAAGTCGGCTATTGCTTTTGGATTAAATAAATCAATTATATCATTAAATGACGGAGATAAGTCTCTAGCCAGAGAAACTCAATTTGAAGAAAATTTGGAATGGAAAAAATATCTGATTGACATGACAGTACCTTCTGAGGTACAGCAATTAAAAGATGTACTTAAACAACCTTCTGTGTTATTATTATATAAATATCCTTTATCTGTAAATACAAATTGGTTATTGAACCATTATCAACATAAAAAAGTTATGGAAAAATGGACAATTTATTATTAACCGAGTGTTAATTTCACTATAAATTATCAATGCTTATACTGGTTAATACTTTGCTATTAACTGCTTTACAATGTCCAGATCATATACTGAAGGATATAATTCTTTGATGATTTGATGATAATCGTAATCTATTTTTAACGCTCTTTCTAACATTTGCAAACCTAATGCCTTTTGTTGTGTCAAAAAATACAATCCACTCAATCTATAATTAATTTCAGCAAAATCATCGTAATAGTCTCCGGCTTTAAGTAAAACATTAATAGCATCATCAAAATCACCAATAAAATGTAAGACATCTGTTAAAGCAACAAAAATATCTAAGGCATAATCTTCTAGGTCTAAACATTTCTTAAAACCCTTTGTTGCCTCTTCATAAAAATTTAGCTTTAAATTGACTTCAGCATAACGCATCCAGTAAATTGAATTACTATCATCAATCAATAAAGCCTTATTTATAAAATATAATGCTTTTTGATAATTATTATTTTTAACATATAAATTAGTCAATGCTAACCATCCTTTATCTAAAAGTGGGTCTTCTTTAACTGTAATATTATAATATTTAAGAGCAGCTTTGGTATTGCCCAATTGCTCGTAACAATTGGCTATTCTTAAATAAGCAAAAGAGGAACCATCTTCTAAATTAATAGTCAATTCATAATTTTCAATTGCTTCTTCAAATCGTTGAAGTTCTTCTAGGGTCTTTGCCTTTTCAAGATAAGCACCAATAAAATATTCATCTATTAAAATAGAATAATCAAAGGCTTTTAGGGCTTCATTATAATTTTCGTTAATATAATATTGCCTGCCTAATTGATGCCATGCTATTTCACTATAAGGGTCTTTTTCAATATAATCAATTAAATAATCAACCGCTTCATTATGCTGACCCAACATATCGAAACAATAAATAACATTATATAATGACGTATAATCTTCAAATTCAACCTCTAAGCTCTTAGCGAAATTTAATCTTGCGGTGTCATAATCTTCAAGATAGAGGTATTCCATTCCAATCATAGAAAACACATCAGCCTCATCTTCTGTATATAAAAGTGCAGTATTTAAGGCAATTATAGCCTCTTTGTGTTTGTCTTTTTTAGATAATAATGTTGCTTTATGTAAATAAACCTGATCATTTAAAGGTTCAATTTTTTCGAGTTCAATTAATAATTGTTCCGCTTTATTAATTTTATCTTCGTACAAAAGTACTTCTACAAAAGCAAGTTTTAATGCTACGGAGCCCGGATGTTGTTTGAGTCCTAAATCTAGTGCCTTCTTTGCAAGAGACATTTTTCCAACATTCATATAATGCAGAATTATCTCTTCGAACTCAGTAGAATCGAAGAAATAAACACTATTAGTTTTTAACATTGATTCAAACTTTGATAAAGGAAGACCATCATCATTATTTTGAAATGTGTGCATAAAATCAGGTTTTCTTGCTGAAATAAAATTAGTGTAATCAATTTTTTGAAAAATGATAAACAGGAAATGTTGTTAACAAATTAATTAACACGTTATAAACCGTTTTATTTTTGAAAAAAAAATGTATTTTTGCATTCAAACCAAAGGCTTGTACTGCTCTCATGGCAAAAAAGACATTACTTAACGCGAAAGATATTCACATCATCCTTCATCGCTTGGCATGTCAACTCATTGAAAATCACAATGACTTTAACAATACTGTTTTGATAGGTTTACAACCCAGAGGTGTTTTTCTTGCTCAAAGATTAATGAAAATTTTACAAGAAGATTATAAAATTTCTAATATCAAATTAGGACAACTTGATATTACTTTTTATCGTGATGATTTTAGACGGAGAGATGAACCATTGGCAGCAAGTAATACCACCATAGATTTTATTGTTGAAGATAAAAATGTAGTCATAATTGATGATGTTTTATTCTCGGGTAGAAGTATAAGATCTGCCTTAACCGCTATTCAATCATTTGGGAGACCCACATCTATAGAATTATTAGTATTAATAGACAGACGTTTCAGTAGACATTTACCTATACAACCAGACTATATAGGCAGACAAGTGGATGTTATAAATTCAGAAAAAGTAAAAGTTTCTTGGCAAGAAAACGACAAAAAAGATGCCGTTTATATTTTAAGTAATAATTAAAATGAAACAGTTAAGTACAGACCATTTATTAGGCATAAAATATCTTAAAAAAGAAGATATTGATCTTATTTTTAATACTGCTGATCATTTTAAAGAGGTAATTAACAGGCCGATAAAGAAAGTACCGTCACTAAGAGATATTACCATTGCTAATTTGTTTTTTGAAAATAGTACCAGGACAAAATTATCTTTTGAATTGGCCGAAAAAAGACTATCGGCAGATATTATTAATTTTTCTGCCAGCCAATCTTCAGTAAAAAAGGGCGAAACTTTAATTGACACCGTCAATAATATCCTATCAATGAAAGTAGATATTGTTGTAATGAGGCATCCCAATGTTGGTGCGGGTGTATTTTTATCTAAACATGTAAATGCTAAAATTATCAATGCCGGAGATGGTGCACATGAACATCCTACTCAAGCATTATTAGACAGCTATTCCATAAAGGAAACATTAGGAACTGTAAAAGGTAAAAAAGTGGTCATTATTGGTGACATATTACACTCTAGAGTGGCTTTATCGAATATTTTCGCCCTGCAATTACAAGGTGCAACGGTAAAAGTTTGCGGGCCAACCACCTTGCTACCAAAATATATCAGTAGCCTTGGTGTGAAAGTTGAAACTAACCTAAAAAAAGCCCTCGCCTGGTGCGATGTTGCTAATGTTTTAAGAGTGCAACATGAACGAATGGATATTAAATATTTTCCGTCTATTAGAGAATACACCCAATTGTTTGGCATTAATAAAGAGATTTTAGATAGCCTTGGCAAGAAAATTGTAATTATGCATCCCGGCCCCATTAATAGAGGAGTAGAAATTACAAGTGATGTAGCTGATTCTAAACAGTCAATTATATTGAACCAAGTAGAAAATGGAGTTGCCATTAGAATGGCAGTTATTTATTTACTGGCCCAACAAATAAAAAAATGAAAATAGAAAAAACTGAAATAGCAACTATTTTTAAAATTGATAAAAATTCAATTGCTGATTTTTATTCAGATTTCTCAAAAAAATATGTTAACTTTAAGGAGGAGAATATAATTATTGATTTTTCTCTGTCTAAAGAGGCAGATATAGAAAATATCTTGTTATTTTTGCCTCAATCTAAACAACATAGAAATAATGGCATGTCTTTTGTGATGGTAGTTGATGGGATTGATGCTGATGATGTGACAGATAAACTTATAGCAGTACCTACGCTAATTGAGGCGTTAGATATTGTAGAAATGGAAAATATTGAACGAGATTTGGGATTTTAATTTAAAATAGCTTATGGTTAAAAAATTACTTTTATTTATTTTATTGGTTACACTTTCTTCAACTGTTTTTTCACAACAGTATGAAAAAAATAACATTACCCATGACTCGGTAATGATTATAAAGAAAATTGTAGCGTCTCCGAACCCTTTTAGTGTAACAACTAAAATTAAGTTTCATGCAATGGCTGTGTTTGAAATAGAATTTTCGGTTAAAGACCTTATTGGTAATGTAGTCTATTTTCAAAAGTATACTACTAAGACCGGGGCTAATACCATTCCTTTCTATAGAGACAAGTTAGATTCAGGAATTTATATTTATTCAATTAAAACCAATACCGAAATCACATCAAAACGGATTGTTATTAAATGAGTATTAGTTTAACTATATTAGGTTGTCATTCGGCTACACCCCGAACCTTTGCACATCCAACATCGCAATATTTAGAAATAAATAACAGGCGGTTTTTGATCGATTGTGGCGAAGGCACTCAGGTACAACTCAGAAAATATAAGATTAAATTTTCTGCGATAAACCATATTTTTATTTCTCATTTACACGGTGATCATTTTTTTGGACTTATTGGTTTATTATCCACCTTTGGTTTACTAAAGCGTAAAAATGACTTACATATTTTTGGGCCTAAAGACCTTAAAAAAGTTGTCAACTTACAATTAAAGGCTTCAAATTCAAAGTTACAATTTGGTTTGGTTTTTCACGAATTGAATAGTGATAAGAGTGAGCTTATTTTTGAAGATGAAAAAGTTGAAGTGTATACCATACCACTTGATCATCGTATCTATACTAATGGATTTTTATTTTTAGAAAAGATTGGAGAACGCAAATTAAATATTGATGCTGTTAAAGAAATTTCTGAAATAGAAATATGCGATTATCAGAATTTAAAAGATGGTAAAGATTTCGTTAAGGAAAATGGTCAAATTATATTAAATCAATCCTTAACGTTTAATCCGCACAAACCCCTAAGCTATGCTTTTTGTAGCGACACCCTTTACAAACCTGAAATTACTTCTATAATTAAAAATGTAGACTTATTATACCATGAAGCTACCTTTTTAAATGACAGACAAGAAACTGCGATAGCCACAAAACATGCTACGGCAGAAGAAGCCGCTAAAATTGCAAAACAAGCAAAAGTAGGGCAACTAATTTTAGGGCATTATTCTAGCCGATATGATAATTTAGACCTTTTTAAACAAGAAGCTACAACTGTTTTTGATAAGGTCATTCTAGCTAAAGAAGGTAAGGTTATCAAAATAGACAGTAAGGTACCTGATGAATTAATTATTGCTCATCAAAATTAATTGTTTTTTTTAATATACTGGTTTGTTGACAGTAAAACTAAGGTGCAAGCTATTTCTGCATTAATATTATTTTCTTCCAATAAATTTACAAGCTCATCATTTTCTGCACCAGGATTAAAAATAACCCTACGGGGTTGCAATGCAATTATATAATTATAATATCCCAACTGATTTTGTGAATTAAGGTATAATGTTACAGTATCAATGTCTTTAAAATCAATTTTTTCTGTTACTATCTGTACACCATTTACCCTACCTGCTTTTAGACCTATAGCTCTTACTTCGTATTTTTTTTCAATCAATCTTTTTATAGTAATATAAGAATATCTATTAGGTTTTAATGAAGCACCAAGTACTAAGGTTTTTGTATTTATCAATTAAAAGGTGATTTAGTTATTTATCCTCTAAATATAAGCTAATAAATTAACCTTTTCTTAATATTTAACCATTAATATCTATGTTTACTCCATTTTTTTTAAGATATTGCAACGGAAAATCTAAAAATTAACTCAATTTATTATGCATAAAAAACTACTGTCCTTACTACTATTAGTAAGTCCATTTATAACTTTTGCCCAAGAGCAAGGTATTGATGAAAAAATTGATCAAGCTTTTGGTAATGCCACAGGTTGGTTTGTTAACTTTATTTTTTATCAAATTCCTTTTCCCGGTGGCATTCAAATATATTGGGTTTTATTTCCTTTAATAATTGGAGCTACCTATTTTACATTTTATTTTAATCTTATAAATTTTAGAGGTTTTTGGACCTCAATCAATATTGTTCGAGGAAAATATGACGATCTAGAAGATAGGGTTGATCATAAAGTAGAAATGGCCAAATTAGAATTCACCGATGAAGAAGACAACCCAGATACAATAAGAATTGAGGGACATGAAGGAGAGGTCTCTCACTTTCAAGCTCTAACTGCGGCATTATCAGCTACAGTAGGTTTAGGAAATATTGCAGGTGTAGCCATTGCGGTTTCTATTGGTGGAGCCGGTGCCACATTTTGGATGATTGTAGCTGGTTTTTTAGGAATGGCATCTAAGTTTGTAGAATGTACTTTAGGTGTAAAATATAGAGATATAGAAGCAGATGGGACAGTATATGGTGGTCCTATGTACTATTTAACAAAAGGACTTAAGGCAAAAGGGTTTGAGGGATTAGGAAAAGTACTAGCAGCCATTTTTGCTGTATTTGTTATAGGTGGTTCATTTGGTGGAGGTAATATGTTTCAAGTAAACCAAGCTTTTCAATTGGTAGAGAATATTACCGGTGGTGAAGCCTCATTTTTACATGGCAAAGGATGGCTTTTTGGTTTAATTATGGCCATATTTGTAGGCATAGTAATTATTGGGGGAATTAAAAAAATAGCAAAAGTTACAGATAAGATTGTTCCATTTATGGTTGTTATTTATGTTGCCGCATCTTTATTTGTAATTTTTGCAAATTACAATATGATTGGCGATGCTTTTATGCAAATATTTAACGGAGCATTTAGTCCGGAAGGAGTAGCCGGTGGTGCTGTTGGCGTTTTAGTTCAAGGATTTAGAAGGGCTGCATTTTCTAACGAAGCAGGTGTTGGCTCTGCTTCTATCGCACATTCTGCAGTAAAGACAAAATTTCCTGCATCTGAAGGTTTAGTAGCATTATTAGAACCATTTATTGATACCGTGGTTGTTTGTACCATGACAGCATTAGTGCTGATTATTACAGGGAATGTAACTGCTGAAAATGCTTCATTAAATGATGCTCAAGCCATTTTATTAACTTCAGGAGCTTTTGAATCTGCTATATCTTGGTTTCCTTATGTGCTTACTATAGCGGTAGTATTATTTGCATTTAGTACCATGATTTCTTGGTCTTATTACGGTTTCCAAGGGTGGGCATATTTATTTGGAAGAACAAAAAAAATGGAATATGCTTACAAATTATTGTTTTGTGTTTTTGTAATCATTGGTGCTGCCGCAAGTCTAGGTTCAGTAATCGGATTCTCTGATGCTATGATTTTTGCGATGATGGTACCTAATATGATTGGTTTAATTCTTTTGGCTCCTAAAGTTAAAGGTGAATTAAAAAAATATATGACAGCTATAAAAGCAAGTAAAGCTAATTAATTTAATAAAATTACACTTATATGAAATCCCATTTCTGGTACAATAACAGCCAACGGAATGGGGTTTTATTTTTAGCCATACTTATTGTTGTTTTACAACTTATATATTTCTTTGTGTTGCCGATAGTTATCGATATTTTTAATAAGGACTCCAACGAATTCAGTTCAACTGAAATAGTACACTATCAAAAAGAAATAGATTCCTTAAAACAATTAAAATTAGCGACCGGAAAAGCCAAAATTTATCCATTTAATCCAAGTTTTTTAACTGATTTTAAAGGATATCAAATAGGCATGTCTGTAGAAGAAATAGACAGACTACTTGAACATAGAGCCAATGGAAAATATATTAATTCAGCAAGTGAATTTCAATATATAACAAAAGTATCTGACAGTTTATTAGCTATAATTTCTCCGTATTTCAAATTCCCAGATTGGATAGCAAATAAAAAAGAGCAAAACTTATTTCGCCAAGATACTTTTAATAAAAATTCTGACACTTATATTAAAGTTGAAAAACCGATAGACACTGAGATAAAAGATTTAAATACTGCTACTGCGAAAGACTTACAATCTATCAGAGGTATTGGCAAAAAATTATCAGAACGTATTATAAATTATCGCACCAAATTAGGTGGGTTTTTTCTAAATGATCAATTGTATGAGGTTTATTATTTAGATAGTGCGATTATAGATAGTATTTTAGGTCAATTTCAGGTTTTAGAAGTACCATCCTTCAAAAAAATAAATGTGAATACAGCCACCTTTAAACAAGTATTATCTATTGTATATATTGATTATGAATTGACTAAAAAAATATTTGAATATAGAGATGAAGTGGCAGAAATTCAATCCTTAAATGAACTAAAGAAAATTGAGGACTTTCCCTTAGATAAATTTGACAGAATAGCCTTATATTTGGAGGCAAAATAATCCACCAATGAGTATGCTGTATTTTACAGAAGAACACAAAGCATTTAGACAGAGTTTTAAAGAGTTTTTACAAAAAGAAGTAGTTCCTCATATTGAAAAATGGGAAAAAGAAGGAAAAATAGAACGTTTTATTTGGAAGAAATTTGGCGATATGGGTTATTTCGGGCTCAATTCACCCGAAGCCTATGGTGGTTTGGCATTAGATCTTTTTTATACCGCTATATTTCTTGAAGAATTGCAAAAAATAAATTCCGGAGGTTTTGCCGCTGCCATGTGGGCACATGCTTATTTGGCTATGACACACGTAAATAAGGAAGGAGATGATCGTATTAAAAAAACATATTTAACGCCAAGTATTGAAGGAGATAAAATTGGATGCCTTTGTATAAGCGAACCCTTTGGTGGTTCTGATGTGGCTGGAATGAGAACTACAGCTGTAAAAAAAGACGAAAACTATATAATCAATGGGTCTAAAACATTTATTACCAATGGAGTATATTCAGACTATATGGTGGTTGCAGCTAAAACGCAACCTGAATTAGGAAATAAAGGTATGAGTATTTTTATTGTAGATAGTAATTCTCCGGGTATTTCAGTCACCAAGTTAGACAAACTAGGTTGGCGTGCTTCTGATACGGCTGAAATAGCTTTTGACAATGTTAAAATACCTGTTGAAAATTTAATGGGTGAAGAAGGAAAAGGCTTTCCTTATATCATGCAACATTTCGCTTTAGAAAGACTAATAATGGCCATTAATGCTCATGCTAGGGCTGAATATGCCATTGAATATGCATTACAATATATGTCAGAACGACAAGCATTTGGCAAAAGTATTGATAAATTTCAGGCTTTACGTCATAAAGTTGCCGATATGGCAAGTGAAGTAGAAATGTGCAAAGCCATGAACTATTTAACAACCAAACGATTGAACGATGGTGAGTATGTTGTCAAAGAAGCCAGTATGTCTAAATTGGTATCTACAAAGATTTCTGATCAAGTAATTTATGATTGCTTACAGTTATTAGGTGGTTATGGTTATATGGAAAATTACCCAATGGCAAGATTGCTACGCGATAGTAGAATAGGACCTATTGGCGGTGGCACTTCTGAAATCTTAAGAGAGATTATTGCTAAAATTATAATTGATAAAAAAAGTTATAATCCGGCAACTTAATGTAGCTTAGAATTTTAACAAAAATAACCTCTGGTTTTGCTAAAATTATAATTGATAAGAAAAGTTATAATCCGGCAACTTAATGTAGCTTAGAATTTTAACAAAAATAACCTCTGGTTTTGCTAAAATTATAATTGATAAGAAAAGTTATAATCCGGTGACTTAGTTTTAACATGGATAGGAAATATTAATAAATTTCGATATTTTATTGATCTAGTTTTATAGATTTGGGCTAAAGCACTTAAAATGTTTATTTTTACATTATTCAATCATGAAAAATCTATTCTTAATTATTACTGTTCTTTTTTCACTACAAACATTTGGTCAAGAAACCATAACGGAAACAAATAATACTTCTGACAAAAAAAATCAATTTTCTAATAATATTATTCCTACTGCTGAAGATATTTTGGTAAACGAAAGTTATGATCCAATAGTTGGTAATTTGCTTTCTGACAATATACTTTTTGCCTACTCTTTTGATGGCAAACTAAAAGCTTATGATCTTGATAAAGAAGAAGAAATATGGTCATTTAGATCAAAAGATTCTGTTAAGGGTACCACCTCAAATAGATTTACCATTGATAGAGGGATTATTTATATTCCCTTTGAAAATGGTGAGATATATGCTGTTAATGGTCTTACAGGAAAAGCCTTTTGGAAAAGCAAAATAGGGTTTATAGATAATAAAATAATACTTTGGGGGCAAAAGCCTCCTATATTTAATAATAAAGTTTATTTCACTTCCATTAATAAAAATGTTTATGCTCTAAATACTAAAAACGGTGAATTAGAATGGAATTATAAGTTAGCCTACAAATTCAATCAACATCCTTTTTTACTGTCACATGACATGTTATTTGTGCCTAATGCACCTTATGTCTATAATTTTGATGCTGAGACCGGCAAACCTTTATACCAACGTGGCTTTAAAAAAGCGATGTATTCTACGCCTGCCTCTAATAGCAAGTATATTTATGTAGCTAATGAATCAGATATTCTATTTGCCCTAAAACCTGAAAATTTAGATATAATTTGGGAATTTACAATAGAAGATAATCAGTATAATATTGATGAAAAATTAAAAGCTGATGCCCATTATGTTTACCTCGCAACATGGTCAAATCCTACACCAAATATTGCATCAGTATATTGTTTAAAAGATGTAAACGGAGAAAAAAAATGGAAAACCGACTTTAAGGACGACAATATCCAATATATAGACATATATAACAATAGTATTTACGGTTATACTGAAAAAGGCTTATTCTTTGAATTGGATAAAAATACAGGAAAAATAATCCAAAAAGTTGCATTGAATTATTTACCTGTTTCAAATTTAGAATTATATAATAAAGATAACTTATTATATTATGCCAAGGAAGGAATTATTAAATTAAACCTTAAAACAACTCAAGAAAGCATATTGTTCTCAGTTGACAAACCAACAATTTCTGATACAAATTCTTATATTAAAATCAGTAATAATGTAGATTAATTGGCTGTTCTTGAACCAAAACGTGTTAAAATGATTGAGCATAAGACTTTTGATAAAATAGACTATTCAATAAAACAACTAGCTATAGATGAATATGACAATTGTACTTTTACTGATTGTATATTTTCCAATACCGACCTTTCTAATGTTGAATTCATTGAATGTGAATTTGTAAATTGTGATTTGAGTTCAGCTAAAATTTTCAATACTACTTTCAGAGAAGTCACCTTTAACAGCTGTAAATTATTAGGTTTAGCTTTTGAAAAAGCAAATGAATTTATATTCTCCGCCCAATTTAATAAATGTCAGTTAAATTATAGTTCTTTTTATAGTCGAAATTTAAAAAGACAAATTTTTAACGACTGTAACTTAGAAGAAGTTGACTTTTCTCAAAGTAATTTGAGCGAAGTAGTTTTTAATAATTGTAATCTACAAAAGGCTATTTTTGAAAATACCAATCTTGAAAAAGCTGATTTAAGAACTGCTTTTAACTATAGTATTGACCCCGATATAAATCAAATACAAAAAGCAAAATTTTCATTAATCGGAATTTCTGGACTTCTTTCAAAATATAATATTGATATTATAGACTAGGAGCTTTTAAATCCTAACTTATCTGCTTTTTCTAGCATAAATTGATAGGCTTCTTCAAAATCATTTTTAATTTCTCCTTCTAAAATAGCTTCTTTAATAGATTCTTTAAGTATGCCTATTTCTCTACCAGGTTTTAAATTAAAAGTCTTCATGATTATTTCTCCGGTAATAGGTGGTTGAAAGTTCCTTATACTATCTCTAGCTTCGACATCAGCAATCTTTTCTCGTACCATTCTAAAATTATTGAGATATTGCTTCAATTTTTTAGAATTTTGTGTGGTGATATCTGCTTCACAATGCGTCATTAAATCGTCAATATCTTCCCCTGCATCAAAAATTAAACGTCTTATTGCTGAGTCGGTTACTTCTTCGGCTAAAATAACAGGTCTTGAACTCAATAATACCAACTTCTGAACATATTTCATCTTTTCATTCAATGGCATTTTTAATCGCTTAAACAGCTTATACACCATTTTAGAACCTACAAATTCATGAGCATGAAATGTCCATCCTAAATTTTTATCAAATTTTTTGGTAGGTGCTTTCCCAATATCATGTAAAAGTGCTGTCCACCTCAACCACAAATTATCAGTATGTACTGCTATATTATCTACCACTTGCAGGGTGTGATAAAAATTATCCTTATGACGTTGACCTTTTTCCTCTTCAACGCCCTTTAAATTTGTTAATTCTGGTAAAATCCTTATCAATAAATTTGTTTTTTCGAGTAGGAGAAACCCTATAGAAGGTTTATCAGACAATAATATTTTATGAAGTTCGTCAACAATTCGTTCTCTGGTAATAATATCCAATCTTTCGGCATTATTGCTAATTGCATTTAGAGATGTTTGTTCAATTTTAAAATTAAGTTGTGTTGCAAAACGAATGGCTCGCATCATTCGTAACGGATCATCAGAATAGGTTATATTAGGATCTAAGGGTGTTTTGATAATTCCATTTTTCAAATCAGACGCTCCATTAAATGGATCTAATAATACGCCATAGTCTTTCTGATTTAAACTCAATGCCATGGCATTAATGGTAAAATCTCTACGGTTTTGATCGTCTTGTAATGTTCCTTCTTTTACTTGTGGATTTCTACTTTCTTTAGCATAAGATTCTTTCCTAGCACCAACGAATTCAATTTCAACTTCTTTAAATCTCAACATAGCCGTACCATAAGTTTTAAAGACTTGCACTTTCGGTTTATGAGGTAATAAATTTGCTACTTTTTTAGCCAATGCTATACCACTACCTACCGTAACAATATCTATATCTTTTGCTCCACTATTTCTTTGCAATAAAAAATCACGGACAAACCCTCCGATTACATAACTTTCTAACTGTAATGCTGAAGATGCTTTTGAAATATAATCAAATATTTCTGAGTTTAATGCTTGTTTATAAATTGGCATGAACTTATTTTTTATTATTTGCCACAAATACACGAATTTTTAATCTTGCATTGGAAATTATTTAAATGTTTTTATAAAACCACCCTTTTATAATCTAATATATCTTCATGAAAATTTGCTAAAATTGCTAATTTACATTTTGATACTCTAAGGTAATTTATACATTGGGCCAAATGCTTATCGTGAAAACTATTAACAGATTTAATTTCTAAAATAATTTTGTCTTAACTATTATTCTATTATCCTCACTAATCACCTTCCCATAGGGAAGGATTCATGTTCATTTCTTTAACAACACTTATTCCAATTCGTGTATTCGTGGCATATTATACAACTCTCCTCAATACCTCTTAATCTCTAATCACTACTAACTCTCCTTCAACATTAATTTTAATTATTCTTGATGGAACATTTGCAATTTCATTATGCCGCAAATTTACCACATAATCAACCCCATCCAAAATAGATTTGTCAATTTCTTGAAAAGATTTCGGAGTAGGCCTACCGCTACTATTTGCTGAAGTTGAAACCAGAGGTTTACCAAATTCTTTGATAACATTTTTACAAAATTCATCTTGTACAATTCTTATGGCAATGGTATTGTCTTTTGCTATCACATTTCTGGCTAATCCCAAAGGGTTATTGTAAATAATGGTAGTTGGTCTTTTTGACGTTTTAAGTATTGAAATTGCTTTTTCTGGAATTTTATTTACATAAGTTCGCAACATGTCAATACTGTCCACCAAAATAATCAAACTTTTACTTTCACTACGTTTTTTAATTAGATAAATTTTTGCAACAGCTTTTTGGTTGGTGGCATCGCAACCAATACCCCAAACAGTATCTGTTGGATAGAGAACAGTATTACCGTCATTTAGTGTTTTAATAGTTTTTTGGATCTCGACTTGCATAAATCATCACTTTTTTACCCTCACCACAGTAGCATATTGGGGATATTTGATATCCATAGCTGTAAAAAGCACAGGTATATTATACAAAATTGGTTTTAAAGATTTACTTCCATTGATACCAATATGGGTAACAATTTCATAACCTAAATTGGTATACATATTTTTAATACTTTTTTTAGTAAAAAAACGCATATGGGTCTTATCCAAAACGCCATAGCTTTGATATTCAAACTCTTTTTTGACCAAAAGCTTTATAAAAACATTGTGATACCTGATGTTTGGAATTGAACTGATAATAACCCCATTTGGAGATAATTTACCCTTTATATTCTCTAAAACTGTATAAGGATCTACCAAATGTTCTAAAACATCATTAAAATAAATAGCATCAAAATAATCATTTGGTAAATTTTCAATATGATCTTCGCAAGGGCCAATAAAGGTTTTAAAAAGAATGTCTTTAGCTTTTAAAGCTTCTTTCTCCATATATTCAATACCCCAAACTTCTGCATTATTTCTATTTTTAACCGTTTCCGCAAAAAGACCATTACCGCAACCAACATCTAATATTTTTTTAGCAGTAGCAGGTAAGAAACTCAACATTTCCTCTCTAGTATTATTATAATAACCATCAGGTTTATTTTCGTAGTCCATTATTCGTTTTTTGATTAATTCGGCCTCTTAAAATACAAATTAACGAATTACTTTAGAAATATCATTTGTTTATTTAAATTTGGTTTTTCAAACGGCAGAATAATTTCTATGGATGTTTCCATTATTTCAATCAATTATAACAACAGTCAATTAACATTAGACTTTGTAAAATCTGTTATAAAACATACACCTTCTTCAATTACTTTTGAAATTATCATTATAGATAATTGTTCTAAAATTGAAGATTATAACAACTTAAAGCGATTGTTGGACAACTTTAATAGCAATCTTAAGATTATTAGAAGCAATATAAATACTGGTTTTGGTGGCGGTAATATGCTAGGTGTACAACATGCTAAGGGTACATATTTGGCCTTTATCAATAACGATATTCTTTTTACTGAAGATTGCTTTTCTTCTTTAAAATCCTTCATGGAAAATAATACAAATACTGGTGTAGCCACACCGCAACAACTTAATAGACATAAAAAACCAACTTCGTGTTTTGATTACTTTCATGGTATTAGAAAAGAACTTTTTGGTAGATGGATGGTTGAATTGACTTCTAAAAAAGTAAAAAGAGAGGCTAAATTATACCAAGAAACCGTCTGTGCCGATTTTATTCAAGGTTGTTTTATGTTTTTCGATGCTCAAAAATTTGCCAATGTAGGTGGATTCGATACCAATGTGTTTTTGTATTATGAAGAAATGGATATTTGTTTTAGATTAAAACAAAACGGCTATTCAAGTTGTTTATTTCCGGCAACTACATTTATCCATTTACATGGAGAAAGTACAGCTAATAATTATCTGATTAAAAAAGAATTACAATTATCAAAGCTTTATATTATTAGAAAAAACAACCTTTATATTAAATATAGTATTATACGTTCATTCATGCTTGTTAAATTTTTATTTAAAAGTTTTTTTAAACCCAAATATTGGAGTTTGTTTTTTATCATTATAACTGGAAAATATCTAGAGCATTCACTCAAACAAAAACAAAAGATTGAATTTATAAATTCACAATAATTACAAATGAAAAACAACACAACCGTCGCTTTAATTATAACAACATATAATTGGCACCAGGCGTTAGAATTAGTTTTATTGAGTGTTAAAAACCAAAGTTATATGCCCAATGAAGTTATAGTAGCTGATGATGGCTCAACTGATGAGACAAAAGAATTGATTAAAACATTTCAACAAAATTTTCCTACAAAATTAATTCATTTATGGCATGAAGATAAAGGTTTTCGTAGATCGGCAGTATTAAATATGGCATTTTCAAAAACTGACTCGCAATACTTAATACAACTAGATGGTGACTGTATCATACATAAAGATTTTATTAAAGATCATATGAATCACGCTGAAAAAGACACTTTTTTATTTGGTTCAAGAGTTAGTATTCAAAAATCATTTTTACCAACTCTTTTTGATAACAAAATAATACGCTTTAGCTTTTTTGCAAAAGGTATAAAAAAAAGAACACGTAACTTAAGAATATTATTATTAAGCAACCAATACAAAAGGAAAAATGAACTTTCTAAAAAACTAAGAGGGTGCAATCTATCTTTTTGGAAAGAAGATATAATAGCCATAAATGGATATAATGAAGATATGGAAGGTTGGGGAAGAGAAGATTCTGAAATGATAATTAGATTGTTAAACAAGGGTGTTTTAGGTAAAAGGTTAAGATATTGTGGCATTATTTACCATATTTATCATCTTGAAAAATCAAAAAGTCGATTAGACTTAAATGATGAAATACAACAAAATAGTATTAAGAATAAATCTACCTGGTGTGAAAATGGAATTGATAAATACTTATTCTAAATTTTAATGAAAAACTATAAAATACATAGTGAGTTTTTATTTCTTACAGCACAATTAATAGATATTATAGAAAATTTTTCTAGTAAAGGAAAGTTGGTTGGTGATGGAGATAGAAATAAAATTAAAATTTTTGAAATTGAAGGAAATACCATCAATATAAAATCATTTAAGATTCCGAATATTATCAATGGTATTGCCTATCAATATTTTAGAAAATCTAAAGCCCAACGCTCCTATGAATATGCCAATATGCTAATTCAAAAAAATATTGGTACACCTCAGCCTATTGCTTTTTATAAAAATAGTTCTTTTATGGGTTTAAAGGATAGTTATTATTTATGTCAGCATTTGAATTACGATTTAACGTTTAGAGAACTGGTAACCCAACCTGATTATCTTGATCACGAAAATATACTGAGAAAATTTACAAAGTTTACTTGGCAAATGCATGAAAAGGGTATTTATTTTAAAGACCATTCGCCCGGTAATACACTTATTGTGAAAAATGAAGATGATTATAGTTTCTACCTTGTTGACCTCAACAGAATGTCATTTTTTGAACTTGATTTTGAATCGAGAATGAAAAATTTTTCTAGGCTTACGCCAAAAAAGGAAATGGTGAGAATAATGAGCGATGAGTATGCTAAAATAAGTGGGCTGTCATTTGAAAAGGTTTTTGAAAAAATGTGGTTTTACACTCAACAATTCCAAGAGAAATATCATAGAAAAAAAAGGTTAAAGCAAAAATACTTGGGTAAAAAGAAATGATATAATATTCTGTAAATAAATTACTTTTTTTTATACAACTTCCTAAGCTCTATATACCTTTGTTTAACTTCAAAAGCATTTAATTTAGATATTTTATATCCCTTTTTTCCATCTAAAAACCCGAATCTAAGTATAAAATGATACATAAACCTATACATTGGTTTTAAGTAAAAATGATATAATGTTGGTTTTAAATTCTTAATAGACAATTCCTTTGCCCTTAATTGAGCATAAATAATTATTTTCTCTCTATAGCTTGTGTCATTTTTATAAGAGTAATGGTGCAATTTATTTTTTAAAATTTTAGTTTTCCCATTTACATCTAATGTTTCATGTACTAATTTTTCTTTATTATAATTTACAAAGTCTTTATTAAATAATCTATAAACCTTATCTGTTTGATATCCGCTGAAACGCAAAGGTATATTTTCAAAATAAAATTTTCTATAAAAACCGTAGGCAACAATATCGTTAGGATCTTTAAAAACTCCACTAATTTCAATTTGTAATTCCTTTGATAATCTTTCATCACCATCAATAAACAATACCCAATTGTTAGAGGCTTGCTCCAAAGCAAAATTACGTTGGTCAGAAAAATTGAGAAATTTGTGTTGTATCAATTTAACATTTTTATGTTTTTTTACTGCATCTACTGTTCCATCCGTACTAAAAGCATCAATGACAACTATTTCATCAGCAAAATTCACATTTTTAATTAAGCTATCAATATTTTCAATTTCGTTTAGGGTAATAATTAAAACTGATAATTTATTTTCTAACTTGTTTTCTATTATAATGTCTTTTAATGAAAGTGTCTTATTATCCGTTAAATTATATTCTAAAAAAGTTCTTAATTCATTAAGAAAATAGTTAGGCTTAAAGTTTTTATATAGCTGAATGGCATCTTTTTTTAATTCTTTTTCTGATTTCCCTATAAATAATTCAGGTTTATAGTCTTTTAAATGCACTGACTTATGAAATTTTCCATCTTCAAATGTTGCCCATATTCTTTTATCTATCCAAGGAGAAAATATTATAAATGATGGTTTGTTTAAAGATTTAGCTATATTAATGGCTCCACCATCATTTCCAATGATAAAATCGCAGTTATTCATTAAAGCGATGTACGCTCTAAGACTTTTCCCTAAAACATCAAAATAGATTCTATTTTGTGTTGGTTTTTTACAATGATTGTAAATGAATTTGGCATCATCAATTTGACTGGGAAAATAATTGAATAAAAGATTTACTTCAGCATTTTCAATAATAAAGTCTAAAACCTTAGACATTTCTGGTAAAGGAAACGTTTTATTATCTGAGCTGCCAATAATGGAAACCATTACCGTTTTTTTTGTTAAATCAACGCCATGAGAAGTTAGAAGCTTCTTGGCAATCTCATTTTCTTTAGAGGTAACATATAATTTTGGAATAGGATCTATGGCTATGTCAAGATCCAAAGGGGCTAATAAAGATAAGCGTCTTTCAATAGTTAAGCCTAAATTTGTTTTAGGTCTTTCAATAAGTTTGATATTATGAGTGTACAAAAATGATCTTCCTCTTTTCTGATATGATATTTTGGTCTTTGCACTAGAAAATAAAACAGTTAACCAACTTTCTAGTTTAGAATAAGCATCTATAACTATATCATACTTTTCTTGGCGAACAGACATAAGAAATTTTAAAAAAGACCATTTGTTTTTTCTATACTCTTCCTTAAATATGATTAAATTATCTATTGCCTTATTACCTTCAATAACGGGAATTGTAGATTCATACAACATATAATCAATTTGAGCATCCGGCAAGGCTTTTCTAAGATTATTACAAATAATTGAGCTGACCAAAACATCGCCAATCATTTTTTGTTGTATAACTAATATTTTCATGCTTATACGGCTACATCATTTTCGCGTAAGGCATCATTTAATGATGTTTTTTTGTTTGTACTTTCTTTACGTTTACCAATGATTAATGCACAAGGTACATTAAATTTTCCGGCAGGAAATTCTTTAGTATAGCTACCTGGAATAACCACCGATCTTGCGGGTACAACGCCCTTAGAAATTACAGGTTCATTACCTGTTACATCTATAATCTTAGTACTCATTGTTAAAACTACATTAGCTCCTAAAACAGCCTCTTCTTCAACTCTAACCCCTTCCACTACTATGCAACGAGAACCAATAAAACAATTGTCTTCTATAATTACCGGAGCAGCTTGTAATGGTTCTAATACACCTCCAATACCTACACCTCCAGAAAGGTGAACGTTTTTACCAATTTGAGCACAACTACCCACAGTTGCCCATGTATCAACCATAGTACCTTCATCAACATACGCTCCTATATTTACATAACTGGGCATTAAGATAGTTCCTGAAGAAATATAGGCTCCATGTCTGGCAACGGCATGAGGCACTACCCGAATTCCTTTTTCTGCGTACCCTTTTTTTAACGGAATTTTATCGTGATACTCAAATATACCGGCCTCTAGAACTTCCATCTTTTGAATTGGAAAATAAAGAACCACAGCTTTTTTTACCCATTCATTTACTTGCCAACCTGCTGCCATAGGTTGGGCAACACGTAATTTACCCTCATCTAATAAATCTATTACTTTTCTAATGGCATTAGTTGTATTAGTCTCTTTTAAAAGCTCACGATTATCCCATGCTTTTTCTATAATTTGCTGTAATTCTGTCATTTGTCTTTTTAGTTTTGCGTTTTAGTATCAAAACACGTTTATAATATAACCTCTAAATACTATCCTTATTCATTGTACATCAGCCGCTTTCCATCTAGGTAATTCCACAAAGATAATGGCTTCATTTAAAATAGGCATAAATTTTACCATAGTTATCACATAAAAGTTATTTTTGCATAAAATTTAAACATGGCTCGAATTTTGGCAATAGATTATGGAAGAAAAAGAACAGGTATAGCTGTAACTGATGAGTTGCAATTAATAGCATCTGGGCTAACAACTGTACCTACTCATGAAATTTTTAATTTTTTAAATGAATATATGAGTAAAGAAAATGTTGAATTATTTTTAGTTGGAGAGCCCAAGCAGATGAATAGTTTAGCTTCTGAGAGCGAGATATTAATTAAACCTTTCTTAGATAAACTTAAAAAACATTTTCCTGATATACCCATGCAAAGAGTAGATGAACGTTTTACTTCAAAAATGGCTTTTCAAACTATGATTGATGGTGGACTCAAAAAAAAACAACGCCAAAATAAAGCATTAATTGATGAAATTAGTGCAACAATTATTTTACAATCGTATCTTTACAATCTAAAAAAATAATTTAACAAATGGTATTACCCATAATTGCATACGGAGATTCTGTTTTAAGGAAAGTAGGTCTAGATATTGATAAGGATTTTCCTAATTTAGAAGAGCTTATCAATAACATGAAAGAGACAATGAAAAATGCTCGTGGTGTTGGTTTAGCTGCTCCACAAATAGGAAAATCTATACGTTTATTTATTGTAGACACCTCTCCATTTGGTGAAGATGATGAACTAGACTTAGAAGAACAAACTTTTTTAAAGGATTACAAAAAGGTTTTTATCAACCCAAAAATAATAAATGAAGAAGGTAATGAATGGGCTTTTACAGAAGGTTGTTTAAGTATCCCTAATATCAATGAAGATGTATTTAGAAATGAAATAGTTACTATTGAATATGTTGATGAAAATTTTAAAAAGCAGACTGAAACTCTAAAAGGTTTGGCTGCAAGAGTTATACAACATGAATACGATCATATTGAAGGGATTTTATTTACTGATAAATTATCCTCTTTAAAGAAAAGATTATTGAAGAAAAAATTAGAAAAAATAAGTAAAGGAATTATAGATGTTGATTACCGCATGAAATTTCCTAAAAAATAAAATATATGACATTAGAAAAAATAGTAGCTATATCGGGTAAACCGGGATTATTTGAAATTATTTCTCAAACCAAAGGAGGCTTGCTAGTAGCATCTCTTATTGATAAAAAAAGAATACCTGTAAGTGCAATGCATAATGTAAGTGTATTAAATGATATTGCCATTTATACTTATGAAGATGAAGTGCCTCTAAGAGACATCTTAAAAACAATAGCTAAAAAACTAAAAAATAAAGAAGCCTTAAATCATAAAGAGAGTAATGATAAACTTACTGCATTTTTTAGTGAGGTGTTACCAAATTATGATGAAGAAAGGGTATATGCTTCTAACATTAAAAAAGTAGTACAATGGTATAATATTTTATCAACAGCAAAATTTGATTTTTCTACAATCAAAGAAGATGCTACTGATGAAGAAGAATAGTCTTTAGTAAGACTTACTCCTTAAACAAAGCTACAGAAGATAAAATCTCAACCAAGAATCATTACTTTGAACAACGTATAATATGAACTCAAGAGCAAAACATTTAGAAGCGTTTGGTAATCTATTAGATATTATGGATGAGATTCGCGAAAAATGTCCTTGGGATAAAAAACAGACACTTCAATCTTTACGGCATTTGACCATTGAAGAAACCTATGAATTAGGTGATGCTATTTTAGACAATGACTTACCCGAAATAAAAAAAGAACTAGGCGATTTACTGTTACATATTATTTTTTATGCAAAGATCGCTTCAGAGACGAAGGCATTTGACATTACCGATGTTATTAAAAATATAACTGAAAAATTAATTCATAGACACCCACATGTTTTTGGAGACGTTACTGTAAATTCAGTTGCCGAAGTAGAAAAAAATTGGGAGAATTTAAAATTGAAAGAGGGCAGAAAATCTGTATTAGAAGGTGTTCCAAAATCATTGCCGGCAATGATAAAGGCTTCTAGAATTCAAGACAAAGCTGCCTGTTCAGGATTTGATTGGGATAAACGTGATCAGGTTTACGAAAAGGTAAAAGAAGAAATTTTTGAACTAGAATCAGAAATAAATAAGGGTAATACCAATGCTATTGAGAGTGAGTTTGGAGATGTGTTATTTTCATTGATTAATTATGCAAGATTTATTGATATTGATCCGGAAAGTGCCTTAGAAAAAACCAATAAAAAATTTATCAATAGATTTCAATATCTAGAGCAAGAAGCCGAAAAAGAAGGCAAACAACTTTCTGAAATGACCTTAGGTGACATGGATATCCATTGGGAAAAGTCAAAGCACTTTTTCAAATAGCAAAGCTGAAAAAAGTCAAAGCACTTTTTTAAATGACGCATATAATCATGATGAATTTATTTCAAGGTCTGCCTCTATTATCACATTGATTTACTGTATTATGAGATTCTGAAACAAGCCTATAGGCCACTTGTCAACCTTTAGAGGAACGAAGCAGGTTCAAAATGACGTACATTGTGAAGTTTTAAGCCTTAACAGATAATCGATATATTTTATTTAAATTAGCTAAAATCCCACCTCTATGAAAGCTATTAAACTATTTTTACCCTTTTTAATATTACTTGTTTTTATCAGTTGCAAAAAAGACCAAAACGCAGAGCCCGAAACTCAAAACTCAAAACTCGAAAATTCTGAATCTACAGAAAAGCATTTTGCTATAGTTATTCATGGTGGTGCCGGAACTATTAAAAAAGAAAATATGACTGCTGAGCAAGAAAAAGCATATACTGAAAAGTTACAAGAAGCGATTAACACAGGTTATGCCATTTTAGAAAATGGTGGTAGCTCACTAGAAGCTGTCCAAAAAACAATTAACATTATGGAAGATTCTCCACTCTTTAATGCAGGTAAAGGAGCCGTTTTTAATAGTAATGGGAAAAATGAATTAGATGCCTCAATAATGGATGGAAAATCATTGAATTCCGGAGCTGTAGCCGGTGTACAGCAAATTAAAAACCCTATCAATGCTGCCAGAATTGTTATGGATAGTACGCGTCATGTTATGCTGTCAGGTAAGGGAGCTGAGGATTTTGCCAAACAATATGGTATTACTTTTGTTGATGATCGTTATTTTTTTACAGAAAAAAGAATGCAACAACTACAAAAAGCACAAGGTAAAAATAAAGTTCAGTTAGATCATGCCAATATTGAAAACGATGAATTGGTGGATGATCATAAATATGGTACTGTTGGCGCTGTTGCTATTGATAAAAATGGCAATATTGCTGCTGCAACTTCAACTGGTGGCATGACCAATAAAAAATATGGCCGCATAGGAGACTCACCTATTATTGGTGCTGGCACCTATGCTAACAATAAGACTTGTGGTGTTTCTGCAACCGGCACTGGTGAATACTTTATCCGTACTGTAGCTGCTCATGAAACCTCAAGCTTAATGCTTTATAAAAATTTAAGTCTTAAAGCGTCATTAGATAATGTGGTGCAACAAATTGGCGATTTAGGTGGAGATGGTGGCATGGTAGCCTTAGACAAAGATGCAAATATTGCTTGGTCTTTTAATACCGAAGGTATGTATAGAGGTTATAAAAAATCAAATGGAGAAAATGTTTTAAAATTTTATGAAGAATAAAATAGTAACTATTATTCGACTTACAACCTTAAAGTTGTTATTCATTATAATATAAACCACAGAAAAGTTGTAGAAATAGAATCTTAATAATTAAATTGTATCTTTTTTGCTAGGCCGTTTTCTTATATAATTTATTTGTAATTTAGCTAGGCTGATTATTGTTATTCAATTGTATGTTTTAGTGTGATCATATATCTAAATACTAAAAAAACTAGCCGATTCAATAATCTTAATTTAATATGAGATTTTAGTATATGATTGTAAAAGATGTAACCAATTACCTTGAAGAGTTAGCACCGCTACAATACGCTGAAGATTTTGACAACGTGGGGCTACTTGTGGGTAATTATCAAGCCAAGATAACAGGTGTTTTAGTTACTTTAGACACCTTAGAATACATTGTAGATGAGGCGATTAAAAAAAAATGTAATTTAATTGTCAGCTTTCATCCAATTATTTTTTCGGGATTAAAAAAGCTAAATGGAAATACTTATGTTGAAAGAGTCGTTTTAAAGGCCATTAAAAATAATATTGCCATTTACAGTATGCATACTGCATTAGACAATTGTTATAAAGGTGTTTCTGCAAAAATGGCTGAAAAATTAAATTTAAAAAAACCCAAAATACTACTTCCTAAACAAGGGCTAATTAAAAAATTAACGACTTATGTACCTATTGATACTGCAGAAAAAGTAAGAACATCTCTATTTAATGCTGGTGCCGGTGCTATAGGTAATTATAACGATTGTAGTTTTAATGTAGATGGTCTTGGCACTTATGAAGGTAATGATGAATCAAATCCAACTTTAGGTAAGAAAGGAGAATTTCATACAGAAAAAGAAACTTTTATAAGTGTTGTTTTTGAAAAGCACTTAGAGAAAAACATTCTTAAAACGTTGTTTAAATCGCATCCGTATGAAGAAGTTGCTTATGACATTGTAACTACCAATAATACGCATCAACATATTGGTATGGGTATGGTTGGTACTTTGCCAAAAACAGTATCAGAAATTGATTTCTTAACTAAATTAAAAGAAATTTTTAATATAAAAAGTATTCGTCACTCTCAATTCTTAAATAAACCGATAAAAAAAGTGGCAGTGCTTGGTGGTTCAGGTAGTTTTGCCATTGAAGCGGCAAAACAGACCAATGCTGACATTTATATATCCTCTGACTTTAAATACCACGATTTTTATAAAGCTGAAAATCAGATAGTTTTAGCAGATATTGGTCATTATGAAAGCGAACAGTTTACAAAAAATCTTTTAGTAGATTATCTTACGAAAAAATTCCGTAATTTTGCACCCGCCTTACCATCAGGTAAGGTCATTTTATCAGAATTAAATACAAATCCTATCAACTACATTTAAAAATGGCAAAAAAAGAATTAACCGTTGAAGATAAACTAAGAGCATTATACGATTTACAATTGATAGATTCTCGCATTGACGAAATCAAAAGCACCAGAGGAGAATTACCTTTAGAGGTTGAAGATTTAGAAGATGAAATTGAAGGTTTAAATACTAGGTTAACTAATTTTAATATTGACGTTGAAAATATTGAAACCAGTATTAAGAATAAAAAGAATACTATTGAAGAGGCCAAAGCTCTTATCAAAAAATACACAACACAACAAAAAAATGTTAGAAATAACAGAGAGTTTGACTCAATTAGTAAAGAAATTGAATTTCAAGATCTTGAAATTCAATTAGCGGATAAGCATATCAAAGAATTTTCTGTTAAAATTGAGCATAAAAATGAAATTATAGATGCAGCTAAAGAAAAGTTAAAGGATAAAAATTCACATTTAAAGCATAAAAAAGATGAGTTAGATGCCATTTTAGCTGAGACTGAGAAAGAAGAAAAAATGTTGCATAAAAAATTAGAAGAATATAAAAAATTAATTGATGAACGTTTATTGAACGCTTATAGTCGCATTCGTGCTAATGTAAAAAATGGATTAGCAGTAGTAGCTGTTGAAAGAGGAGCTTCAGGCGGATCGTTCTTTACAATACCACCTCAACAAATTGTAGAAATTGCTACAAGAAAGAAAATTACTACTGATGAACATAGCGGTAGAATTTTAGTTGATCCACAATTAGCAGAAGAAGAAAAACTTAAAATGGAAAAATTATTCTCGTAATTTTTCCTTAATACAAATTATAAAACCATTGAATTTCAATGGTTTTTTTATGCTTATATTTTATTTAAACCCTTAAGCATGTATAGTAATTTGATAGTTCCTTAAGGCTCATAAATTTACAACGACGGTCAAGCTGAACCTGCATCGCAGGCAGCTACGGTGTACCCACAAATAAAGATACGAGTAAAGCTCCCCTCTTCGGATGAAGAGGGGAATGAATTCGCTCATTTCTAAAAATTTAAGTGTTGGATAAAAGTATATTGAGCGAAGAAAGGGGAGTTTGATAACACTAATCTTTGGTGTTAATCTCAAAAAATTTGTAAAAAACGACCCTGCCTAGCGGCAGGCAGGTATGGTTTGAGCTTTCAATCCCTCCGTCCACGCCAAAAAGCGTGGCCACTTCCCTTTATCTAAAGCGAGGAGCTCACAACTGATCTAAAAAAAATGTAGGTACACCGTAGCTCGCAGGCAGGCAGGCTTTTTTCAGAATCTCATTGTGCTGTAAATCAGTGCGACAATAAGATACCCAGAAACAAGTTCAGGGTGACATGACAATGTGACCAAAAATGGATATACCTAATATTATCGAGTAAGAATATCAGTCAAAAGCAAAAATAGAAACCATAGTGTTTAACTATCTATGGATCCTAAAACCCTTTTCATAAAGGCATTTAAAGCTTCCTTTTTTGGAGTTCCCTCTTTAATCATTTTATCAACTTCTATAGCTCCATATAAATTAGAAATAACTTCTCCTAAAACATCTAATTCCTCATCTTTCAACGAAGCTACTTCTGTCAATGCCTCTAGAGTCTCAATTGTTTCAATAATATAATCTTCATCATTTTCTTCTATGAAATTGGTGAGATGCTTAATTATGGGTAGTTTCATCTGTTTCTATTAATTGGTTATTTATATGGGAAATTTTACTGTCATTTTATTAAACGGTTAATCCACTATTCATAAATGCTTTATATATTTTAATTCAGTATTAAACAACAATCATTGATTTTTCTCACTGCTAAGAAATAAAAAAACATGGCGATTTTTTCTAAAAATTATAAGATTTATGTTAGTCGATATTTTTAAGCATCAAGCATTAAACTTGACTCCAACTGACAGTAGATTTTTAATTAGAAACTACCTCATTTACTAAATCTTTTAAAATTTCAAACTTATTGGTTTGTGTTTGGTTTACAAAAGCTCCGTCTTTAAATGTTGCAAAAGTGGGTAAATTATCAACCGTAGCTAACTTACGCGATTCTGGAAATTTTTCAGCATCAGCATAAATAAAAACCATATCCTCATTTTCTATTGCTAATTTTTTAAACTTAGGATTCATAATTCTACAGTTACCACACCATGTTGCTGCATATTGCACCACCACCGTTTTATTATCAGCAATTATTGCTGATAGATTATCTTGATCTAATTCTTTTATCATAAATATTTTTAATTTTTATATTATAAAACCTAAATTCCAATTTTTAAATTGGAATTTAGGTTTTATCTAATCAAATCCCGATTCTCCCTACGGTTATACGGGATATACAATTTTCATTAATTAATGAGAAGCCAAATAATCGGCTGTTCCTTTTAAAGTTGCGTTCATTGCATCTTTGCCTTCTTCCCAATTTGCAGGACATACTTCTCCTTTTTCTTGAACATGAGTATAAGCATCAATTAAACGCAAATATTCATTTACATTTCTACCTAAGGGCATATGATTTATCCCTTCATGAAAAACCAAGCCATCTTCATCAATTAAATAGGTAGCTCTATAAGTTACATTATCTCCTTCTACCTGTACGGTTCCGGTGTTTTCATCATAAACCTCATTGGTAATATCTAAAATACCTAATATACTAGATAAATTACGATTGCTATCCGCTAAAATTGGGTAAGTAACACCTTCAATTCCACCATTATCTTTTGCAGTACTTAACCATGCAAAATGCACTTCCGGAGTATCACATGAGGCTCCGATTACCAAAGTATTCCTTTTTTCAAATTCACCTATTGCCGCTTGAAAAGCATGCAATTCTGTTGGACAAACAAAAGTGAAATCTTTTGGGTACCAAAATAACACTACTTTCTTTTTGTTTTTTACTGCTTCATCTAATACATTTACTTTAAATGTATCGCCCATATCATTCATTGCATCTACCTCTAAATTTGGGAATTTTTTACCTACTATTGCCATTGTTTTTATTTTTTATTATTATTAATTATCAGGATTTAACTTTGAGATTTAAATTATAGATTAACCTAGTAAAATTCTTATCCCAATTCCTCCTTCTTTACAAGTACAAATATACCATAGAAAAATTTTAGATGCGAATAATACCAGTGCATTTTTTTATATTGATATAAGAATAATTTATATTGAAATATTAAGGATAATTATTTCTTATAAGCAAACACATTATACAACATCTTTTATAGCTGCTTGACATTCTCACTAAAAAAGATTAGCTTCGTTCCTACTCGTTCGGTTGGAGGGTATCAGTTACTAAACATGAATTGAAACTTATTTTGGTCTGACGTAGGACAACATAAGAGAGAAACATTCCGAAATTGAAAATGCTTTTAGATAATTTAGAATACTTAACCATCCAAAATCAAGTAACTGCTTTTCCAAAGCATTATCACGAAACATTTTGCATTTCACTTATCCATAAAGGAATAGAACAAATCGATTTAGAAGGACAAAGCCTTTATAGTGAATCCGGGAGCATTACAATAACAAACCCTTACGAAATACATTCTAATCCTCTCATTGATTCTAACTTTCAACTTGAATTTGACACTATTTACATTTCAAAAGATTTAATGAAATACCTCTTTAATGGAAAAAACGTAATTTTCATTAATCGAAAAATTAACAATGGAAAAGCAAATCAACTTTTTATTCAATTAAAAAATGCGATGGATTTAAATAATGTTAAGGCTATTGAATATTTGCTATTTCAATTTGTGGCAATCGTCAAACACTATTCTCAAATAAAAAAAGAAAAATATTCACGATTAAATTTCGGTTCTCTTAATAATATAAATGACTTTATTGACAATAATATAACTAATAAATTTTGCCTTGATGAACTATCCAAAATAGCAAATTTGAATAAATATGGGTTTGCTAAAAAATTTAAAGCATCAACTGGAATGACAACAATGAATTATATTATGATGAAAAAGATATTTTCAAGCAAAAAATTGATTACTGAACATTCAGAATTAACTCAAATTGCCTATGATTATCAGTTTTCAGATATGGCACATTTCTCAAAAACATTTAAGCGTTATATTGGTGTTTCTCCTAAAACATTTCAAAAAAATATTTCAAGTTTTATATAATTGTCAAGATTATACAAGTAGCTCTTTTCTAATACAATTACTTTTGGTGTATAAATAGACTTTATGAAATACGCAATTCACCTAATTTTTTGTTTTCTATTAGCTTCACCAACACTTTATGCTCAATCCATAGATGATGAATTATCTATCAAAAAAATGTCTAAAGATCTTGAAATTTTCAAGAATATAAGATTCAAAGCCAACTCTGGGTTATATAAATACCGTACAGAAAAAGAAATTGACAGCATATATCAGTGGGCTTTCAAAGAAGTTGAAAAGTCAAAAACATATAGAGATTTTTACAATATTATTTGTGCCTTGACTGACTTTGAAGGTAGCTTACATAATGACACAGCCTTGCCTAGCAAAATATACGAATCATTGAAAAATGAAAAAAAAGGTTATTTTCCATATCCTTTGAAATTAATTGAAGGGAAATGGATTTTAAATTTTAAGAACAAAGAAATATCTCTTGGCTCAGAAATCATATCTATTAACGACAATAAAATGATAGAGGTGATTTCAAGTTTATATAAATATTACACTACTGACGGAATTAATAAAACAGGAAAAGCAATAGGGATAAATTATAGGTTTAGTAAATATTACCGTCTTCATTATGGAAAACAAAATGTATTTACTGTTACATATCGAGAAAATAATTCAGCTGAAATTAAACAAGTATCTCTTAACAGTATTGGATTTTCTGAATACTTTAAAAATTTCAATAATCGATTTTCAAAACCATTTGACGAACCTAATTATAAAGATTGGGATATAAATGAGATATACTCATATAGAAATATTAACAAAAAAACAGGTCTGTTAACTATTAATTCTTTTGCGATTGGAGATAATGAAAAATCAATAGAACATATAGTATATGCAAAATTTTTAGATAGTGTTTTTAGTAAAATAAAGAAAAGCAATACCTCTAATTTAATAGTAGATATACGTCATAATGGAGGAGGAACAGATCCAAATGAATTGGTGGTTTATGAATATCTTACTAAAACAAATTTCTCAGAAAATAAAAATGCTTGGATTAGTTTTCAAAAAATTCCATATTTGAAATATATTGAAACTAAAGTTCCTTCGTTTTTGCGATTTTTAGGTGTAATAAAATACAATCGTTATTTTAGAAAAGAATTCCCTATTGAAAAAGACGGAAGATTTTATCAAAGTTCCTTAAGTGAAGACCATAAAATACGAGTGCCTAATGAAAATACTTTTAAAGGTGAAATTTTTTTGCTAATTAGTCCAAGGGTTGCTTCAGCGGGAAGTAATTTCGGCTCTTTAGTTGCAAGTAATGATAATACCACAATAATTGGAGAAGAAACTATGGGAGGATATTACGGGCATAATGGACATACTCCTATGTCTTACATTCTTCCAAAATCAAAAATTATCACTAGTTTCTCTGTAGTAAATTTGGAACAATATGTTAATAAGAAGGAAAATCAAATTTATAATAGAGGAATAATTCCAAATTATAATATTACTCAATCATATAATGATTATCTAAATCAAATTGACACCCAAATGAACTTTGTTCTGCATTTAATAAAAACGGAAAATAAATAATGTTTCCTAGCACTGGTAATCCTCAAACAAGCAACCTAGAAACATGTAAATAGCTAATTTTAGACCTATTTTTAGTTATTTTAAAGTCTGTTTGACATTCTAGTTACAATAGGTTAGCTTAGTTTCTGTCTGTCTATCAGACGGGTTGAGTAGCTCAACATAAATTGAAACTAATTTTAGCCTTGCGTTCTACGTTATTATGACCAAACAAAAATTTCACTCAAATTTTCAAAAAAAATAAAGAGTAAATAATTAATTAGACGGTATCGTTTAGTGTAATAATTATTTATATATTTGCATAATTAAACGATACCGTCTAATTATGCCAAAAATAATAGCGAAAAAACAAAACTGGATATTTCTAGGATACAAACTCTTTTCTGAACAAGGAATATCAGGAATTGTAGTCGAAAAAATGGCTAAAAAATTGGGAGTTAACAAATCAAGTTTTTACTGGTACTTTAAAACTAAAAAAGATTTTGTAAATGAAATAATATCTTACTGGGTTTCGACAAATACCAATCAAATAATTTTAATAACCGATAGTGAAAAATCTGGAAAAGAAAGATTTGAAAAACTAATTGAACTGTCATTTACGAAAGGTCACTTTTTAGATTTTAACTTCTTTTTAAAGAGATATGCTCTGAAAAATCAAAAAATTCAATCTATTATAGATAAGATTGACAATCAAAGAATATCATACACAAAGAATATTCTAACTGACATGAATTTCTCTGCAATTGAAGCAGAAACGAAATCAATATTGTTATATAAATATCTAATTGGTTATCACGAAATGATACGTTACAAAAAACAGAATAAAAATTACAAAACAGAGGTTAAAAAAGAAATCAATCAATTTATAAAATATTAGCAAATGAAAACAAAAAACAAGTATTTGATTATTGCTGGAATTTTCAACTCTATAACCTTTTTTTTACATTTAATTGGGGGACAATTAGATCTAGTAAATCCAATGATAGAAACCACTTTAAGTATTCGGAAAAGTTCTCAATTGATTGGAGCCTGGAATATGGTGACCATTATACTTTTAGCAACTTCCTATGTTTTATTATCGGCAGGATTTAAAAAAAAATATGCTACAAACATAGAATTAATTAGACTAATAGGTTACTTAAATTTGTCCTTTTGTTTACCATTTATTATTGCTAGTTTTTACTATGGCCTATTGGTTCCTCAATGGATTTTCTTTCTGCCAATAGGAGTATTTACGATGCTTGGATTAAAAAAGGTTGAAAATGATGCTTAGAATTGGGGGATATATAAATATAATAATTGCTATCGGACATATCATTGGACTGATTTGGGCTCAACAAATGTTTGAAGTAACTGGAATAGGAACAGAAATGAATGAACTTGCCCTAACTCATTGGTCATTACCGTATATATTGACCATTTTGGTTTCAATTGTATTTTTTATTTTCGGACTTTACGGACTATCAGCAGATGAAATAATCAGAAAAGTACCATTCTTGAAATTGGGAATATTTGCGATTGCTGCGATTTATATAGTTCGTGGCATTGGAGAATTAATATTTGATATTTCAAGACAAGAAGCAGATCCCATTGCTGAGACAATTTATTCGTTAATTGCATTATCAATTGGATTTTTATTTCTAATGGGTGGGTTGAAAAAATGGAAATTGAAAAGTAAATAACAAACGTAAAACAATGTTATATTAAATAATTTTCTATCCTTAGCTACCACACCATAGCATATCCATTAAATAAAACCATCTAACCTCTATAAATCACATTTTCTTAATATCTATCTTTCTAACTATAAAACTCAGTACTCCCAAAACTAGGATACAACATAATAATCTGAAAATATAATAGGAATTGTGTAATAACCCTCCAAAATAATCAAAAAAAGAAATTCCATTGAGAACTGCATACGTCATCATAAAAAACAACACTTCAAATAGTTTTTTACCTTTAGTTAGTATACCCAATGTTGCAGCAAATAATACTATAAACATCCCACCTATAACAATAGACAATACGGCTGTAAAATTTAACACAAATAGTAAACGGATCAATAATGGCAAGGCCAAAAACAACATTAAAACAAATCCCGCTATCAATTGAGAAGTTAACATTCTACTTAAAGGTTTATAGGATGCAAATGCGAAATAATGCACATTGTGAGTTACCTCTTTAGTTGTGAGTCCGGATAACCAATTCACCTGTAAAAACCATAAAACTGGCAACACCATTTGATGTGCAATTTTTATAGGAAGAATACCAAGTAATATCATTCCAATAATATTTAATATCCATAGCCATTTTTTACCTTTTCTGAACAATAACAAAAATTCAGTTTTTAATAATGGGAAAATGTTATAGTTTATTTTAGTTTTAGGTAAACTTGACACATTTATATCTTTTACTAAAGTTGGTTGAGTATTGATACTTGTTATTTTCTTTACTGAAATCCCTTCTTTTATATCAAATCGATGGAAAAAACCAGAAATGAGAAATATTATAAGTACACCCAAACCAATCCAAAGAAAACGGCTTATGATAAATGATAATGGGAAGTCTACTCCATTGAATTCAAATTTATTTGTTTTTTCAAAATTCCCAATCACGTAACCAATGGACAAATCGGTGATTTTGTCAGTATTAGTGATTTCTCTCACGCTTTCTTCTAGTTGATGCATTACAATTTTACTTCCAAAAATATCCAATGAAAATTCATTTTCAGTTTTAGGAGAAAACACCAACAGTGAAGAAAATATAAAGAAGAACCCAACATTTTGAGCTACAGAATATTTTCCAAGAAACACTTCAAAAACAATCGCTAAAACTGAAATTAAAAATAATGAAGGAATTGTAATAAGTATATAAGGTTTTATAAATTGAAAAGGTTCAAATGGAAATCCGTCATTGTATAAAAAGAAGAGTAAAATACTCATTGTAAACACAGCCAAAAGAATAGTTAATAGCACTAAAAAATTACTAATTACTTTAGAAAATAAATATTTAAAATTATTGATTCTTGTAGTTGCAATAATCTGACCTACTTTTGTGTTTATATCTGTTTTAATGCTACTATTAACTAAATAAAATCCTATTAACGACAAGAAAATACTTGTCATGATTGCAGTTACATAACCAAACCACGCTGAGTTGTAGTAACCAATATGATCAGCAATTCTAATAGTAGAATAGTTTGCATTTGGTTCTGGCACAAAAGTATAAGAAATTGCTAAGCTCGCACAAAGTGTAATTAAAAAAGCATAACTTCTTGTTCGTTGCAAATAATCTGATTTTATAATAGTGGAAAATGATTTCATTTTATTTCGTTTTAGTTAAGTATAAGTATGCATCCTCTAAATTGGCTTCTTGTACTTTTGCATCATCAGTAGAATTTTCTGAAATATATCGTACTTGTAACTTTCCTTGTTTACGTTTCGTACTTACTACAATATGATTGATTTTAAAACTAGAAAACTTCTCTTTTTCAATAGTAGTTTCAAATACTTTTCCTTCTACTTTTTTTACAATATTTTCTGATTCACCTTTTGTTATTAGCGAACCGTTTTTCATAATAGCCACCTTATCTGCAATAGTATCAATATCAGATACAATATGTGATGATAAAATCACGATACAATCATTTGCTAAGTCTGAAATCAGATTTCTAAAACGGACACGTTCTTCCGGATCTAAACCTACGGTTGGCTCATCGAAAATGATAACTTTAGGGTTGTTTAATAGAGCCTGGGCTATACCTACGCGTTGTTTCATTCCTCCAGAATAACTCCCTATAGGCTTATTAGCAGCTTCTATTAAATTTAAACCTTCTAACAATTGGGTAATTCTACTTTTTAAATTTTTTCCTCCAACACCCTTTAATGACCCTAAATATTCTAAAAATTCAAAGGAATTTAAATTAGGATAGACTCCAAAATCTTGAGGTAAAAAGCCAAGTTGTTTTCGTATGTAATTAGGGTCTTTGATTATATTATTTCTGTTTAAAAGTATAACACCATCAGTTGGCTTGCTTACGGTAGCTATCATTTTTAGTAAAGTAGATTTTCCTGCTCCATTTGGCCCTAACAAACCCAGTATTCCTTTTTCTATGGTGATAGAAAAATCTTTTAATCCGTAGGTATTTTTGTTATATCGTTTTGATACGTTTTGAATTTCTAATTGCATCGTTTCTAGTTTTTATCTGAATTAATACGTGCTATCGTTGTTGTGAATCCGTTTTGACTAAACGTTAATGCATCCTCGTCATCTTTAATTAAGGTAAGGCTTGCACCCACAGTTGTATCATAAAGTGTTGTTTCATCCTTATGTAGTAACTGACTCTTCACACCTTGTGCTTCAACAAATAAATAGAGCTTATCCTTTTCTAATAAAATCTCAAAAGTCATATTTGCTTCTTTCAACAAATATTTACCAACGTACTTTTTAAATAATCCAATATCAGTTTTAAAATTTTCAATTTCTTTATCATCGAAATAGGAAAAAACATCGTTTTTAATAGCATTTTTAAACGGTACTCTTATTGTATTTGAAAATACTAAAAACAGACTTTTAGTTTCAGGATTATATGCATTACTAAAAGAATACCCAATGTTATTACCGCCATGTCCATAAAGTGTTAAGCCATTATGGTTTGATTTCATTAATCCTAATCCGTAATCATCACTACCTTTATTCATCATTTGTTGTACCGTTTCATTTTTCAATAAAATTTCTGTTTCAAAAAGGGATGTATAAAACTTTTCCATATCAGTTAATGTAGAAGCGATACTACCAGCAGCATTGGCAATTATTGCGAAATAACGATAATCTAAATATTCAGTTACGTCTTTTTCGTTATGATAAGGTGTTACTAAATTTGGAATACTTTTATACACATAAGGATAGGTGTGTTTTAATCCTAAAGGTTCAATAATCCGTTCTCTTAACAAGTCAAAATAGCTTTGATCTGTAATTTTTTCAATTATTTTACCCAATAAAAGGTAGTTGGTATTGTTATACTCATGTTTACCTATCATTTCAGGATTATTACTCCCAATATTATCCAATAAATTAATAGCATAAATAGAATCGTTTTTTGCATAAAATGCAGTTCCTATATTTTTACCAATAACATCATCTAAACCGCTTTCATGTATTAGTAAAGTTTCTATAGTTAAAGAACCGTCTACATTTTGTATAGGTGTAAGAAAAGAACCAATACTGTCGGTTAGTTTTAGATTTCCTTGTTCTATTTCTTGTAATAACAGAATGGCTGTAAACGTTTTAGTTGCACTACCAATATTAAAAACTTTGTTTTTGTTTAAATCAAAATCGCCCATACTAAAAGTATTTATCTCATTGTTTTTCTTCACCAAAACTCCCACTCCATTATGTTGTTCTTTTAATAATGTGGTATATTTCTTTTTTAGTGTTTCTAAAGTTTTTTCTTGTCCAAGAACAATGCCTTGAATTAATAAAAAAATAATGATTGTAATTTGTTTTAAATTTTTCATATTAAAATGTTTTTTAAATTTATACTCCAAAACTACAAGGACATCCTTGTTTTCTAAAATAAGAATGACCAACACATCTGACAAAATGATAAACCAATTAAAACCCTTTCATCATGAAAACAACACCGTTTAGATAGAAAGTAAGTGTCCATGTCATTAAAACTTGGCTGTTTACAGTTCAAAACTGTATTTTTGGATAGATCTTAAAGAAATTTGATGATAAAATTTGATAAACTAATTGATAATAAAATAGCACAGAACCTCTTTATTTGGATGTGCCTTTTTATTATACTTGCAGGCTCTACTCAAGGAGAAAATAAACTTTTAGTTTCTTTCTATATTATCTTATTACTAGCCCCTGCTGTGTATATCAACAACCTCTATATTCTTCCTATTATAAAGAAAAGTAAAGGCTTGTTTTTTTTCTTATTCTTTATTAATGCTCTAGTTTTTTCTGCTATTGCAGTTTTTTTAATCAATCACTTTTCTAATGAGCATTTTAACCTGATAAAGTTTTTTAACTTTATTGGTATTATGGTATTGGCAAACTCCTTTGGTACAGCTATAAAATTAGCAAGAGATAGTTTTACCCAACGTCAGCAAGAAAAAGAAGCTGAACTAAAATTATTAAAAGCACAGTTAAACCCTCATTTTTTATTCAACACCTTAAATAATTTGTATGGTTTATCAGTAATAAAATCTAACAAGCTTCCTAGTTTAATGCTTAAACTATCTGACTTATTACGTTATAGCCTTTATGAAACAAAAGAAAGTTTTGTACCCTTAGAAAAAGAAATTCAGTATTTAGAAAATTACATCGCTTTAGAGAAGATTAGATTGGAAGAAAAATCAGAAATTACGTTTACAAAAAGTGGACGATTTACAACTAAAAAAATTGCCCCCATGCTACTCATTGTTTTTGTAGAAAATGCATTTAAGCATCTAGGTATTACAAAAGATAAAAACAGCAAGGTTTGTATTACTTTAGAGGTCTTTAATGACAACCTACACTTTAAATGTTCAAATACCATTGACAATACAGGTATAGAAGCACACCATTTAGAAAAAAAGAATAGCGGTATAGGCTTACAAAATGCAAAAAAACGATTGAAACTTATGTATCCTGACAAACACGATTTAACCATTGTTAAGGAGCAAGAAAATTACAGTGTACACTTAATACTTACTTTTGAATGAAACCCTTACAATGCATTATAGCAGATGATGAGCCTATTGCTCGTCAAATTTTGGAAAACTATATTAAAGAGATTCCAACGCTTACCCTAGTTGCCTCTTGCAAAGATGCTTTTGAAGTAATGAAAGTACTACAAGAACAAACTGTTGATTTACTCTTTTTAGACATCAATATGCCCAAATTATCAGGCTTAAGTTTATTAAAAACTTTACAAAACAGGCCTGATGTGATTATCACCACCGCCTATCCTGAATATGCATTAGAAGGTTTTGAACTTTCTGTAACTGATTATTTATTGAAACCTTTTTCATTAGAACGTTTTTTACAGGCAGTTTTAAAAGTACAGCAAAAAACAGCAACACAACCTAAAACCGTTGTTAATCAACATGAAGACATAACGCAACATATTTTTGTGAAGAGTGACAAGAAACTCATCAAGCTTACTATTGATGAAATTAATCATATTGAAGCCTATGGAAACTATGTTAAAATTTTTACCGATAAGATGATCTTAGTACCGCAAACCTTATCTGGTATTTCAGAAAAACTACCAACCAACTTCTTAAGGGTTCATAAATCTTTTGTGATTAATTTCAATAAGTTAAAATTGATAGATGGCCATCAAATTGTACTCACTACAAACACTAAACTACCTATTGGCAAAGCCTATAGAAAATTGGTTTTAGAAAAAATAGATGCCTAAGGTTTAGCTCTTTTAAAAGCAAAAAAAGCGTGTTTTTTTATTTCACTTTGATTACTTTACTTTTTAATTAAAAACGCTTAACTTCGTAGCACCCTGTTTGACAGGGCAGTAGTACTCGCTAAATACAAGTCAACACCCAATTTCAGCTTACTTTTAGCAATATTAATTTAACGAATTTAAGACATAAGGGATTGTAGGTAACTATAAATCTACGTTTGCATTCATTAAAACTGAACTAAATGACATTAAGAAAAGGTAAAACAAAATCGACTTTAGAAAGTTCTATTGAATCTGCCTTACTTGCTGTCGAAATTTACAACAAACCAAGAACACCATTTAGAGTTGAAGGATTTATAACTCAAATGATAATTGCTTGGACAAGGTTATTTCACGCACATTTTAACCATACGATTGGAAGTAAATATTATCATAAAAATTCAAATGGACGATATCAAACAATTGATGGTGAAAAAAAATCTTGGGAATTAAAAACTTGTATTTCCAAATTTGGAACTCTCGAAGCCGGAGTAAAATCTAATCTGACCTTTTTCATTAAATTAAGAAACAAAATTGAACATAGACATATTGATAGAGACGAAATCGGAATTATGATTTTCGGAGAATGCCAATCTCTGTTGTATAACTACGAAAATACCTTAATCGAGTTTTTCGGAGAAGACTATGCTCTTAACGAAAGCTTATCTTTTTCAATTCAATTTTCAAGACTTCGTAAGAAATCTCAAATCCAAGCGAGTAAAAAACTGCTTTCTAAAGAAATTAAGGAGCTAAAAACTTTTATTGACAATTATAGAACATCGTTATCAGACGAAGTTTTTAACACACAAGAATATAGCATCAAGCTAATTCAAGTTCCTAAAATAGCTAATACGAACAGAAATGACTTGGCTGTGGAATTTGTGAATTGGAATTCAATTTCTGAAGCCGACAGAGAAAATTATGAAAAGGTTACAGCAATTATTAAAGATAAGGTATTAAAAAAGGAAGCAATTAATCCTGGAAAGAGAAAACCTGGAGATGTAGTAACTAAAATAAATTCAGAAATCGAATTTGAGTTTAATCATTATGACCACAAGTGTCTATATTGCTGTTTCAAAATTCGTCCTGCAAGTGCGAATGATATTGACGACCCATTTGATACAAACACAAATTATTGCCATTATGACGAAGTTCACAACGATTATATTTATCAAGACCAATGGGCTGAATTAATCATCGCTTGTATAAATAGCGGAAAGTTGACAAAAAAAATGTGGAGGTCAAAATTTAAGAAAAGAGAAAGTTTTGATATTTTGGATTTTGAAACTGCTGAATAAAAAAATAAAATGCCCGAATTAAGTAACATACAAACTTATGAAAGATTGAGCGATAATGATTTTAAGCCTTCAATTGAAAAATTTATTAAAGTTTTAGAACGAATTGGAGTTTGGAATACTGAATTAAAAAATGATTTTGACTCGCTAAAATGGAATGTTGAAGACAACGGATTCGTTTATTTTTCAAACTCTGACAATGGATTTTATCAAACATCGTTTTCGGAAATTAAAGTTAGACCGCTTTTAATGGCTTGGACAACTGCGATAGACAAAACTTTTAAAGATAACTGGATTTCCAACGTCTTGCTTATCGAAACAGAAACAATACGGGACTTTAAAAAAGGAAAATATAAGGAATTGACATTTGAGTTCATCAAAAAACTTGTAAAAGAAATGTCAACGGAATTTGATCAAACTGGGATTTATTTTACTGACGAAGCTCAAGATGGTGGAGTTTTTAACGGAATTAGAACGACTGACCGAAATAAACTTTGGAATTTTGATTATGTGCTAATCCCAAAAAAACTAAAAGAACTTTACGAAGAAAAACCGAATAATTATAATATTCACGAATCTGACAATTGGATTGAAACTTGGAATTCGAACAATTGGAATGAAAAATAAAAAGTACGAACGCACAACACTTATAATCGTTGCACAAGAGATTTATAATCGGCACACAAGTTTGATGTAAGTCATTTTTAAGTGTTAAAAAAATAATAGTAACTTTAAGATGTAACTGATATATACGTAATATGTTTATGCAATTGTTGTAAACAATGCTGAACAAAGATTCGAACTAATTATGAAAATAATAAAACTAAGGCTTTTCAACTTTAAAAAATTCGAATTTTTAGAGATAGACTTTAAGGATAATTTAAACGTTCTGATTGGAGATAATGAATCTGGAAAAAGTTCAATCCTATTAGCTATTGACTTAGCTCTAAGAGGTAGCCGAAACCGAATTGAAACTGAAGGATTAGATTTACTGTTTAATTCCGCTTGTATAGAAAAGTTCTTTCTTACCAATACTTACGATACCTTACCAAAACTTAAAGTCGAATTATATTTCGACAATTTAGGCGACAAAAACGAATACTATGGTAGAAATAATACGCTTGGAACTGACCAATTTGGTCTTTCTCTAATTTGTGAACCAAGAGATGAATTGAGTAAAGATATTTCAGAAATTTTAGCACAAGGAAAACGAAATTTTCCATTTGAGTACTTTTCAATTGCTTTTCATAAGTTCTCTGGAGAACCATATTTAAGTTTTAGAAAAGATTTTAAGCATATACTTTTAGATAATACTCTAATTAATAATGATTATGCTACAAATCAATATATAAAGACATTATACGATAGCAACGTAACTTTATCCGAAAAGAACAAGCATCTTAATGAATATCGTAAATATAAAAATGACTATCGAGAGACAATTCTAGCTGACGTCAATAAAAAAACGGGTGACTATCAATTTGGAATTAAAAATGACAAAAAATCTAACCTAGTAACGGACTTAACAATTACGGAAGAAAACATTGACATTCAAAATAAAGGAAAAGGACGTCAATGCTTTATAAAAACAGAATTTGCATTACAAAAAAATCAAAATGAATTAGATTTTGTGTTATTGGAAGAACCAGAGAATCATCTAAGTCATTTGAATATGAAAAATTTAATTTCACGTATAAATGATTCTAAAAATAAACAAATTTTCATTGCAACTCATAACAATTTAATCAGTTCAAGATTAGATTTAAGAAATACAATTTTATTAAATAGTAATAGCTCTATTTCAATAGACCTTACTAATTTAGAAGACTCAACTGCTAACTTTTTTATGAAAGCACCTGACAATAATAGTTTGGAATTTATACTTTCAAAAAAAGTTATTCTAGTTGAAGGAGATGCTGAATTTATTCTTTTAGAAAGGTTATTTGAAATAACAACAAGTAAAAAGCCTAACGATTTAGATTCCCACATAATATCAGTTGACGGAACGAGCTTTAAAAGGTATCTGGAAATTTCCAAACTACTTAATATCAAAACAGCAGTAATTAGAGATAACGATGAGGACTATCAAAAAAATTGTGTTGACAGATATTCAAAATATACTGCACCAAACATTCAAGTATTTTCTGAGAAAGATAATGCTCTTTCTACATTTGAGATTTCAATGTTTAGTACAAATACTCAAGTTTGTAACGACCTATTTTTACCTGCAAGAAAAACAAGAACAGTCCAACAATTTATGCTTGACGAAAAAGCTGAATGTGCATTTGAAATATTAGACAAAAAAAGTGCAGAAATTAAAGTTCCTGGTTACATAAAAGAGGCAATAGAATGGTTGATAAAAAATTAATCCTAGCAGTTGCAGGCTCTGGAAAAACAACCAATCTAATTGACAAACTAAATCTGACTGAAAGATTTTATTTAGTAACCTATACTATTACAAATGCTAGCTTAATTAGGCAAAGGATAATTAAAAGGTTTGGTTATTTACCGAACAATATAAAAGTATTCACTTATTTCAATTTTTTATATAATTTCTGCATAAAGCCTTTTCTATTCTATAAGCACAATCTAAAAGGAATATATCTTGACAATTCACCTGATTTTACAAACTATTTAAAGAATTCCGATATAAAAAAGTACATAAGTAAAAGAGGTTACGCATATCATAATAGATTAGCAAAATTAATCGAATTTGAGAATTTAATTGATGATGTGAAATTAAGACTTGAAAAATTCTGCGACCATTTTTATTATGATGAAGTACAAGATTTAGGAAGTCACGATTTTAATTTTATAATGGAACTATCAAAATCAAAACTTAATTTTCTTTTTGTTGGCGATTTCTACCAACATACTTATGTAACAAGTTTCGATAGAAATGTAAATACGAATTTGCACAAGGATTACGCAAAATATTTAAAAAGATATGAAGATTACAACATTACAATTGACTTAGACACCTTAAGTAATAGTTGGAGATGTAGTCCAACAATTTGTAATTACATAACCGATAACCTAAAAATTCAAATTGGTTCTAATAGAACTGACCAAACTGAGATAGAACTAATTGAAGATAAAGAAGTCCTAGCCGAAAAGTTAAATGATGATACAATAATAAAACTGGTTTATAGCAATGCTAGTAAAAGAGACTTTACAGCCAAAAATTGGGGAGAATGTAAAGGAGAAGATGATTTTATAGACACCTGTATAATTTTAAATCAAACAACATTTAATTTGTACAAAAAAGGCAAATTAGCTGAATTAGCAAATAGAACTAAAAACAAATTATACGTTGCTCTTTCAAGGACAAGAGGAAACTGTTATTTAGTAAGTGAGAAACTTTTGAAATAAAGCACAGTTTACAACAACGGTAATCGTTGCACAAGAGATTTATAATCGATACACACGTTTGATGTAAGCCATTTTTAGGTGTTAAAAAAATAATAGTAACTTTAATGTCATAATGGGTATAAACGTAATGCGTTTATAGAATTGTTAGCAATAATTAAAAAATGAACCTAATACCAAAAAATAATCCGGAAGAATTTAATCAATTTCTTATTAAAAAAATTGAATTGAATCTTTTCAAACATAAATTTTTGAAAGATTACATTAAGAAGGTAAAACAAGGTTCAAAAAAATTATATGATGCTTCTTTAATAAACACTTCGGACAGTGGCTGGATTTTAATTTTACTTGGTGATTTATTATTAATTTACGGTGACAATTGGAACAAAACTCAATTTTCTGAAATAAAAGAAGTATTTGATTTAAATAAATTCATAAATTATACGATACAAGGCGATTCTGCTTTGATTTACGAATTAATTAATTACTTTAAAGTCGAAAGACATACTATTCGAAAAGAAAGAATATTTTATAAAACAAATAGAATAATTGAATTTGAAGTTAAAGATCAAATAATTGAGTTGGCAAAAATGATAGAAATTGATAATTTATCTAAAATGCTTCAACAATATTATCGTGAAGAGTATGACGGAGAAAAAGATAAGCCTCTAGATGAAATGCAAAAACGTATTTTTCAACTCATTCATTCTGAAAAAATGTTTGTCTTAAAAAGTTCAAAAGGAATGATAATTAGTTTTTGCACAATTATTGACCCAGACATTGGTATCTTATTTACAAAAACTGAACATAGAAAAAATGGATTTGGTAAAATTCTACTTTCTTATTGTGCAAAACTACTTGAACAAAAAAACACTGAAGTATATGTTATGACTGATAAAAAGATGATAGCCTCAAATAAAGTTTGTAAAGCCGTTGGTTTTCAACCTTTTTGCGATAATACAATGACAGAAATAAACTAAAACTAAAAATTGAAAACACAGGATTTAACATACATCGATTGGAATTTATTTTCAATACTCAAAGAACCTAAATTGAATCCTCACATCATTCTGAACGATTTTCTAAATAAGAATTCGGATAAAATTTCACTTGTTTATTCAGATGCACATCTTGGAGATTTAGCAAAAACTTCGGACGAATTCTCTGGAATTCGAAAAAATGACTTGGATTATCTTTCTAAAAAAACAAAAGATTTAGCAATAGTTAAATATTTTGGGAGAGACTATATAGATGTTGAAAACAGAAACGCATTTGAGTTTTACGAAAGCAATGCATACGACAACTCGACAGCACCTTTAGCTCAATGGCAATCGATAGTAAAACAAATGACGGATAATTATGGTCCTTCAAGAGATGATGTAATCAAAACACACTTTAAATTAGACCCAAAGAATATTTGTAACTTTTCTGTATCACAATTAGATGAATTGATTAAAATGATAGGAATTAGCAATTCTTTAAAGGAATTCGTTGAATTTGGACTACAATTAAGAGGAGATACATCAACTAACCCTTTATCCTATATAGATTATTACACAACTGCATATATGAATTTAGATTTAATTGGTTTTTTTCCAGACTCAATGAAAGAAAAAGGGGGTTTCAGTAATTTACTTAATGACTCTAAACATTCAGCTTATGGTTCTATATGTAAAGCATTTATAACAAACGACAATAAGTGTTACCACAAATCAAAATTTTTATTTGAGTATTTTAGAAGTAATTCTAAACTGATCAAAACCTGTAAGATTAAAAATGAGACAGCGGAATTAGAGAAAGAATTAGAAAGTCTAAAAGAATAAAAACTATGGCTAACAACTAAGCATCCGTTTATGCGAAGCACCCAATATGAACATCGTGTTACTCTATTATAGATTTCTTTAATGAAAAGCATTTTAATCATATTTGGAGTTTTAATTGGAATAATCGGACTGATTTTTCTAGCACTTGTTATTGCCTCGTATCGAAGACGACCGAAATTTAACAATAAGGGATTTACAGTTTTAGAGAAGAATCTTCTTTCTGAACTTTATGAACAGTTTGATTCAGAAATTCAAGCCAAATTAAAAGCACAAATTGAATATTTTGAACCAAAAAGAAAATGGAGACAGTATTGGGAAAAAAGTATGTCAATGGAACTTTACGGAGATAATGAAAACCCACTTTCTGACAACTCACTATATAAAAGAAAAGATGAAAGCAAACTTGCAACAATCCGATTTAAAGTTAATGACGAAAAATATCATATAGAGTTTAACAATTATGACGGACGAATTTGGGGATGGAAAATCAGACCAAACCCAAAGTCGATTATGAAAACATCAATAATAAACATTACAAGCAAGAAAATAAATAATGACCCAAATAGTTTTGCTCAAAGCACTTTCAAAAAAAGAAAAACTAAAATCGATACCTAAATTTAGTGGGCTACTTGGAGAATTAAATAATATTCAATCTATTAATCAAGTTTTTGTTCCAATTGGAGCTGAATTTTTAGACAGTTACACGAAAAGAATTGACTCAAAATTACCTATTGAATATCTGAAAATTATTGAAAAATCAGAAGGAGTTGATTTTGCGGATTTTGTAATACTCGGAATATCCGAAATATACTCGACTGGACTTGATGATAAAAATTATTTCCATTTGGCGGAATTTGATGATGGAGTAATTGCTGTGAAAGAGGAAGATAAAAGTGGAACAATTTATTACTGTCACTACTCTGGACTATTGGACAATTTAGGAACTGATTTACGAAAAATAATATTGGAAAGAATAAAAAGTACGACACCACAATAACTAAGCGTTCGTGTGGTGCGAAGCACCCAACATGAACGCCGTGTTGCTCTATTATGGGTTTCTTTAATGAAAAGCATTTAAGAAATAAAGAATCATCAACAAGGTTAGCAACTAATTAATGTAAAGTCCAATCTTTAACTTGTGTAAACCAGGTCTCTTAACGAACATTACACAAAACTGAGACTAATTCAGCCCTTTTCAAAAATTTAATTAATTGTACATTTGTGCTATGAAAAGTTCTGAAATTAAAATATACAAAACTGAAAATGGAAATGCCTCTATTGAAGTTAAATTAGAAAAGGAAACTGTTTGGCTTTCTCAAAAGCAAATGTCGGAACTCTTTGAGAAAGATACTGATACCATAGGTTTACATCTTAAAAATATTTATAAATCCGAAGAATTAGATGAATTTTCAACTACCGATAAATACTCGGTAGTTCAAAAAGAAGGAAATAGAAACGTAAAAAGACAAATAAAATACTACAATTTAGATGCTATAATTTCAGTTGGTTATCGTGTGAATTCAAAACGTGGAATATTATTTAGAAAATGGTCAACGCAATTATTAAAAGAATATTTAATAAAAGGGTTTGCAATAAATCAAGAAAAATTAGAAAAGCAAAATAAGCAGTTACTTGAATTAAAAGAAACTGTAAAAATATTAAGTAATGTTGTTTCAAATAAAGAATTATCAAATGATGAAAGTAAAGGGCTTTTAGATATAATTTCTGACTACTCTTACGCTCTTGACGTACTTGATAAATATGATTATCAATCGTTAAAAATTGAAGATATAACAAGAAATGAAATTTATCAATTGACCTATGAAGAAGCAATAAATCAAATACAATTAACAAAAAGAGTTTATGGGAATAGCGATTTATTTGGACACGAGAAAGATAAATCATTTAGAAGTTCAATCGCAACAATTTATCAAACTTTTGGAAAAGTCGACTTATATCCAAGTGTTGAAGAAAAAGCCTCTAATTTATTATATTTTGTCGTCAAAAATCATTCATTTTCAGATGGAAATAAAAGAATTGCCGCATTCTTATTTCTGTATTTTCTTGAAAAAAATGGAATATTAAGAACCAAAAACGGAACAAAACGAATAGCGGATAATACACTAGTTGCATTGACACTAATGATTGCAATTAGTAAACCAAAAGAAAAAGACACAATGGTGAAAATTATAGTAAATTTAATAAATAAGAATAATAAATAACGCTCGCTAATAACTAAGCGTTCGTGTGGTGCGTAGCACCCAATATGAACGTCGTGTTGCTCAATTATAAATTTCTTTAATGAAAAACATTTAAGAAAGAAAGAATCATCAACAAGGTTAGCAACCAATTTAATGTAAAGTCTAATCTTTAACTTGTGTAAACCAGGTCTCTTAACGAACAGCGGCGAAAAAATGAAAATCAGAGTATGAAAATAGAAAATTTCAAGCATTTTAAAGGGCAACATTGCGAAACAACGGCAACGGGAAGTCTTTTAAAGCAAATCGGAATAGAATTATCCGAACCAATGCTCTTTGGAATTGGAGAAGGGCTTGGATTTATCTTTTGGAATATGAAAATAATGGACTTTCCATTTATTGGCGGTAGAATAAAACCAGACGCATTAACAGAAAATATTTGCCGAAATCTAAACTTAAAATTAGAAGTTACCGAAACATCTTCCGTAAAAAAGGCTTGGGCAAATGTAACTAAACATCTTGAAAACGGAAAAGCAGTTGGACTAAAATTAGATTGTTACCATTTAGATTATTTCACAAACAAATTTCATTTCGCAGGACATTATACTGCAATGTATGGTTATGATAATGAATTTGCATATTTAGTAGATACTGAACAACAAGGTGGAAAAGTAAAAACAACTTTGAAAAATCTTGAATTAGCAAGAAATGAAAGAGGACCAATGTCATCACGAAACCGAACTTACACAATAAGTAAAAACGGAACTTCATTTGAATTGAAAAAAGTAATCAAAAAAGCGATTTACAATAACGCAGTTGAATTTCTTAATCCACCAATAAAGAATATCAGTTATAAAGGAATTTTAAAAGCAAGTTCAGAAATTAAAAAGTGGTTTAAAAACAGCAAAGATATTAAAGGAGATTTTCAAACAACTGCCATGTTAATGGAAAAAGCAGGAACGGGAGGTTCATTATTTAGAAACTTATATCGTGATTTTCTAAAGGAAAGTGCTGAAATTTTGAATTCTAACGAAATAGCGGAATGTTATCAAGAATATTCTAAAATAGCAGATCTTTGGGAAAAAGTATCCCAATTATTCTACAAAGCAGGAGAAACAAAAGATATTAAATATATAAATCAAGCATCTGAAATCTTGACTGATTTATCAGAACGAGAAAGAAAGACAATGGAGAAATTAAAGATAGCCAGCACATAACAAGAGTAATCGTTGCACAAGACGTTTATTATCGGTACAAGGGTTTGATGTAAGCCATTTTTAAGTGTTAAGAAAATAATAGTAACTTTAATGCCATAATGGATATAAACGCAATGCGTTTATAGAATTGTTGGCAACTATTAAAAATAAGAAATATGAAAAAATACTTTTAAGATTTTTAATGACAATTATTGGAACAGGAATTGTAAAAGCACAGAAAGTTAATTTTAACCAGAATAGATACTCATTAAATTGCTAAATAACAAGAAGGAAAAACTTGTTTTAAACTATAAACCAAATAACCCAGTTTACTTACTTGCAAATAAGTTAACATCTTCTTCGGAAACTTCATTTGAACCCAAAATAATCAAACGCTCTACCACATTTCGTAATTCGCGAATATTTCCTGTCCAATCATATTCTTGCAATTTTTTAACCGCTTTAACAGAAAACGATTTTTCTGCATTACCTTGTTCTTTGGCAATTTTATCCGCAAAGAATTTTATCAATAAAGGTATATCTTCTCGCCTTTCATTCAATGCCGGTACTTTAATTAAAATTACGGCTAATCTATGGTATAAATCTTCTCTAAATTTACCCTCTGCAATTTCCTTTTTTAAATTTTTATTAGTTGCTGCTACTACCCGTACATTAACTTTAATATCTCTATCACTACCTACCCTGCTTATTTTGTTTTCCTGTAAAGCACGCAAAACCTTTGCTTGAGCAGACAAGCTCATATCACCAATTTCATCTAAAAATATAGTACCACCATTGGCTGCCTCAAACTTACCTGCTCTATCTTTATTTGCTCCTGTAAATGAACCTTTTACATGACCAAATAATTCGCTTTCTATTAATTCTGAGGGTATTGCAGCACAATTTACTTCTATTAAGGGCGATTTTGAACGTTCACTTTTTTCGTGTAACCAATGTGCAACCAGTTCTTTACCTGTACCATTTGGACCTGTAATTAAAACTCTGGCATCAGTTATTGCTACTTTTTCAATGATCTCCTTTATATGTGAAATGGCCTCACTTTCGCCAACCATTTCGTAATTTTTACTTACCTTTTTCTTGAGTTGTTTGTTTTCAACCACCAAGCTCTTTTTATCTAAGGCATTTCTAACTGCATTTAGCAATCTATTTAAATCTGGTGGTTTAGAAATATAATCAAAAGCACCCATACGCATAGTTTGAACAGCCGTGTCCAGATCACCATGACCGGAAATCATCAACATGGGTATTTCGGGTTTTATCTTTTGTGTTTTTTCCAACACCTCAACACCATCCATTTTTGGCATTTTAATATCGCAAAGTACCAAATCATAATCATTTGCTTTAATCAATTCCATTCCCAATAGCCCATCCTCAGCTTCATCAACTTCGTAGGTAGTATTTTCTTCAGAAATTATTTTTTTTAATACTCTACGGATGGCCGCTTCGTCTTCTATAATTAATATTTTTTGCATTGAAATATTGTTTATTGTTATTTACTATTATTTTTTTTGCGAGCAATGACAAACGATATGTAATATTTAAATTTCATAAATCGTAAATCTTACTTATTTCTTTCTTTATAATACTTTTAGTTCTTTAATTTAAATGCTGAACCTAAAACGCTACACCCTGAACGCTGCACACTGAACTCATAACGCTGCACTCTTTACAATATGTATATCTCTCTGTGGAAATGGAATAGTAATATCATTTTCCCTAAATAACCTATCTATTTCAAAACGGATATCACTTTTTGGTAACATTGCCTCAAAACTATTGTTTATTGTAAATATCAATTTAAAATCTAAAGAACTTTCTCCAAAATTCATAAATAACACTAAGGGCTCTGGTTTAGCCAATACTGCCGGATGTGCTTTTGCCACTTTTAACAGTACTTTTTTTATCAATTGCACATCACTTCCATAGGCCACCCCCACTTCAACACTCTCTCTTGTTTCAGTTCCATTTTCTGTCCAATTATACAAACTATTGGTCAAATATAAATGATTGGGAATTATCAATACCTTATTATCAATTGTTACTGCTCTGGTGGTACGTAATTTAATATCTTCCACTCTACCCACTTTACCATCTAATTCTATAATATCACCAACATGAACCGATTGATCAATTAAAATAAAAACACCCGATATAATATCTTGAAATAAGGTTTGCAAAGCTAAACCAACACCTACCAGTAAAGCAGCAGAAGCGGCAAATATTGCGGTAACATTTATACCCATATTATGGAATGTCATCAATAAAACAATAACATATATAAACCATTTACTATAAGAAAATAAAGAAATGAATTTTACCTTATCTTGTTCAGGTAATTTTTTTGTCATTAACCTTTTTACCAACTTCAAAACAAATGAAACCAAAAATAAAATAGCAAAAACAACTACTATTGCTTTTACAGAAATATGTACCTTATCACTGAAACTAAATTCGTGATTTAAAAGGTCAATAATTTTCTCCATAATTGTATCTGTTTTCTATATCCTCAATAAAATTATAGTTTTTTTGTAAATAAACTAGCTAATATTTTAACCATTTATACAATTCTTTATAACTAGGTTTTTTACCATACATTAATATACCTACTCTATAGATCTTAGCGGCAAACAACACCGTTACATAAAAGGTTACAAACAAAATAAGAACAGATAACAATTGCTGCCAAATGGGTACACCAAAGGGTATACGCATTAACATGACAACCGGCGAGGTAAATGGAACGTAAGAAAAAACTTGAGAAACCATACCATGTGGGTTTTCAATAACGGTAAAAAATCCAACATAGATGGCCAACATCAATGGCATAATAATGGGCATCATAAATTGTTGGGTATCTGTTTCATTATCAACAGCAGCACCAATAGCCGCATATAAAGAAGCATATAATAAGTAGCCCCCAATAAAAAACAACACAAACATTATGATTAAGTTTATGATAGGTAAATTATAGGTTTCCTGAATTAATGTAGTTGCCATTTCCTGCATCTCATTATTATTTGCCACTTGATTTATCATTTCTTGCTGTTGTGCCATCTGACTTTCAGCCAAATTGATACCAAAAACAGCAGAAACTATTAACATTAAAGCACCGCCAATTACAATCCAAATTAAAAACTGTGTAATTCCAGCTAAAGAAGTTCCAAATATTTTACCAAGCAATAACTGCATCGGCTTAACCGACGAAATGATAATTTCTATAATTCTACTGGTTTTTTCTTCAATAACACTACGCATAATCATATTGCCATAAATGATGATGAACATAAACAGCAAATAACCCGCTGCACCACCAAATGCCAGTTTTAAACCACTACCTAATTTTGAAGTTTTCTCCCCTTCAAAAGTCTCTAAATTTGTCTTAACTTTTACATTTAAATGATTGACTATTTCTGGATCTAAACCAGAATTTTTTAATTTAATAGCTCTCGCTTTTTCTTCAATTTTACCCTCAATTTTATCCATGACAGACAGTGAAGGAGAATCCTCTGAATAAAATTTTATTTGGTTCGCTATGGCGTCAATATCCTTAGCTTTAGGAATGAATAACAAGCCGTAATTCTCAGCTTCTTGAACAATTTTCTTCGCATCATCAATACTAATATTTGTTAAAATATCATATTTGGTTTGTTCAGTACTGATAAACTCAGAAGCAAATAAATTACTTTCATCTAATACTGAAATAGTTTTAACACTATCGTTATTCAACTGCGTTAAATATGCTATTAAGGCAAAAATAGCGACCATAATTAACGGACTTAAAAAAGTCATGATAATAAAGGATTTGTTTTTTACCTTGTTAATGTACTCTCGTTTGGTTATTAGACCTAAATGATTCATTTGTTTAATGTTATGGTTCTAGATGCCAAATTTAATTCTATGCACAATCAACTATTTGTATAAATAACTAATAGGAATGGATATCAAATTTAATATGGCATAATTAAAATTAGTGATTTTGTACCGTTTGAATAAATATATCGTTTACACTTGGAATTACCTCAGCAAAATGTGTAAGTTCTCCTTTAGAAGTCAAATGAGAAATAAGTTGATTGGCAGATAATTTATCATCTATTTTGATATTGAATTTCAGTTCCTCGTTAATAGTTCTAAAGGTAGCGTCAGACAGCTCAAAGTTTTCTTTTAGGTTTTGAATGACTTCAGCTTTATTATCTGTAATTAAACCAACTTGATAGGTACTTAATTTATACGCTCTTTTAATATCTAACAGTTTTCCATCAAGTATTTTATTCGACTTGTGAATAAGTGCAATATGGTCACACAATTCTTCAACAGATTCCATTCTATGCGTAGAAAAGATAACGGTTGCACCATCATCTCTCAGTTTTAAGATCTCATCTTTAATTAAATTAGCATTAATAGGATCAAAACCACTAAATGGTTCATCAAAAATTAACAATTTTGGTTGATGTAATACAGTAACTATAAACTGTATTTTTTGTGCCATTCCTTTTGAAAGTTCTTGAATTTTTTTATTCCACCAATCTCCAATTTCAAATTTATCAAACCAATATTTTAAACGTTCTTTGGCTTGTGTCTTGCTCAATCCTTTTAATTGGGCTAAGTAAAGAGCTTGTTCACCAACCTTCATAGATTTATACAGACCTCTTTCTTCTGGTAAATATCCTATATCCTTAATATGATCTGCTTTTAGTCTTTCTCCATCAAGGGTTACCAGACCCTCATCAGGCATAGTAATCTGATTTATAATTCTAATTAAAGTTGTTTTTCCGGCACCATTAGGGCCTAGCAATCCGAAAATACTCCCTTCAGGAACTGCTATTGAAACATTGTTTAAGGCCCTAAAGTCGCCAAAATTTTTAACTACATTTTCTGTAACTAATATATTATTCATGCTTTATTTTGAATTTTGTCAAAGATATTGATTTGACTCAAAAAGCAATTATTTGTTACAATTTAAATTTTATTAAATTTACTATGCATGCATAACATATTTTTCATATATTTGTAACATGCTGAAAGAAACCACAATAGACCACGCATTAAGAGCCACTTGGCAAGCTGTTGCAAAAATGTATAACGAACAGGCCGCAAAACATGGTAGCACTATGGCTACTGCTTTTGTATTGTTAAATATAGATTATGAAAATGGCACACCGTCAACTGCTTTGGGTCCACAAATGGGAATGGAACCCACCAGCTTGTCTAGGATTCTAAAAAACATGGAAGATGACAAACTAATTTATAGAGAAAAAAATCCTGTTGATGGGAGAAGTGTATTGATTAAATTAACCGATTTTGGTAAAGAAAAAAGAAAAATATCAAGACAGTCGGTTATTGCGTTTAACGAAAAAATCAGAATGGAGTTAAGTGATGAAAAACTAAATCACTTTTTTGAAGTCACAGATAAAATTAATCAATTAATAGCCGAACGTGAAATTTTTAATGAAATTAAGCGTAAAGCAGTATAAAAAATTATTTAAATGAACAAAAGACCAATTAAGAAAGTTGCCGTCATTGGATCTGGTATTATGGGATCTGGTATTGCCTGTCATTTCGCCAATATAGGTGTTGAAGTATTACTTCTTGATATTGTTCCAAGAGAATTGACTGATGCTGAAAAGGCGAAAGGTTTAACATTGGAAAATAAAGGTGTTAGAAACAGGTTAGTAAATAATAGCTTAAAAGCTTCTTTAAAATCTAAACCTTCCCCTATTTACAATCAGAAATTTGCCTCTAGGATCACCACAGGTAATTTAGAAGACGATTTACATAAAATTGATGGTGTTGATTGGATTATTGAAGTTGTTGTTGAAAGATTGGATATCAAACAAAAGGTTTTTGAACAAATAGAAAAATACAGAAAACCAGGTACTTTAATTACTTCAAATACGTCAGGTATTCCTATTCATTTTATGAATAAAGGTAGAAGTGAAGATTTTCAACAACATTTTGCCGTAACTCACTTTTTTAATCCCCCTAGATACTTAAAACTATTTGAAGTTATTCCGGGACCAAATTGCAAACAAGAAGTAACTGACTTTTTAATGATCTATGGGGAAAAATTCTTAGGTAAAACTTCTGTGTTGGCTAAAGATACACCTGCATTTATCGGAAATCGTATTGGCGTTTTTGGTATTATGAGTCTATTCCATGTTGTAAAAGAAATGGGGTTAACAGTTGAAGAAGTTGATAAATTGACTGGACCGGTTATTGGCCGACCAAAATCTGCAACTTTTAGAACTGTAGATGTAGTAGGCTTAGATACTTTAGTGCATACAGCTAATGGTGTAAAAGATAATTGTCCTAAAGATGAAATGCAAAATTCATTTGTTATTCCTGATTTTATCAATACAATGATGGAAAACAAATGGTTAGGAAGTAAAACCAAACAAGGTTTTTATAAAAAAGAAGGTAGAGAAATTCTAGCCTTAGATTTAGACAGTCTTGAATACAGGGCAAAGAAAAGAGCAAAATTTGCAACCTTAGAATTGACCAAAACTATTGATAAGGTAATTGATAGATATAAAGTATTGGTAAAAGGTAAGGACAAGGCAGGTGAATTTTATCGCAAAACATTCAGTGCTATGTTCGCTTATGTTCAAAATAGGATTCCAGAAATTTCCGATGAACTATATAGGATTGATGATGCTATGAAAGCCGGATTTGGATGGGAACATGGTCCTTTTCAAGTTTGGGACGCTATTGGAGTTGAAAGGGGTATTGAATTGATGAAAGCAGAAGGTTATAAACCTGCCGAATGGTTGACAAAAATGTTGGCTGATGGAAACACTTCTTTTTATACTGTAAAGGATGGTGCACAATATTATTATGATATTCCTGCTGAAAAACAAAGTAAAATACCCGGTCAAGATGCCTTTATCATCTTAGATAATATTAGAGAAGCTAAAACTATTTGGAAAAATAGTGATGCTTCTATTCAGCATTTAGGAGATGGTGTTCTCAATGTAGAATTCCAGTCTAAAATGAATACCTTAGGTGGTGGTGTTTTAGAAGCTATTAATAAGGGTATAGATTTTGCCGAAACAGAATACGATGCTGTAATTCTAGGTAATCAAGCTGCAAATTTTACAGTTGGTGCAAATTTAGCCATGGTTTTTATGATGGCTGTTGAACAAGAATATGACGAACTAAATTTTAGTGCAAAATACTTTCAAGACACCGTAATGCGTTTGCGTTATTCTTCTTGTCCAACAATTATTGCTCCACATGGTATGACGCTCGGAGGCGGATGCGAATTGTCTCTACATGCCGATAAAGTTGTGGCTGCAGCCGAAACCTATATTGGATTAGTTGAATTTGGTGTAGGAATAATCCCTGGTGGTGCAGGTTCTAAGGAAATGGCTCTGAGAGCTACTGAAGGTGTTCTAAAAGATGATGTAAAGCTAAATAAATTAAGAGATTACTTTATCAATGTAGCTATGGCTAAAGTAGCAACCTCAGCACATGAAGCCTTTGATCTAGGATTTTTTAAAGAGCATAAAGATATAGTTGTAGCTAATAAAGATCGACAAATAGCAACGGCTAAAAGATATGCTATTCAAATGCTTGAAGATGGTTATACACAACCGGCACCAAAACAAGCCTTTGTTATGGGTCAACAGGCATTAGGTATGTTCTTAGTGGGAACAGATAGCTTAGAAAAAGGACGTTATGCATCTGAACATGACAAGTTAATAGCCAATAAACTCGGTTATGTAATGGCTGGTGGTGATTTGTCAGAACCAACTTACGTATCTGAACAATATCTATTAGATCTTGAACGTGAGGCATTTATGTCTTTAACAACAGAAAGAAAAACATTAGAACGTATTGAACATATGTTAAAAACAGGGAAACCGTTGAGAAACTAAATTTTCTTAAGAAGAGAGATATTAGTATTGAGTAGTTAGATAAATTTTAGTTTTTATTATATGAGTAGTAAAAAATCAACTTTTTGGACATTTTTAAGATATTCTCTTAATATTAACCAGATTGCCGCTCAAAAATTTATTACACCCAAGACATACTAAATTTGAAAAAATGGGTAAAATTAAAAATAGTTATTGAAATCTAAAATCTAATGTCTCACATCTAAACTCAAATAAAATGCACAACTTCCAAGAATTAAAAATTTGGCAAAAATCAATGGATATTATGGTAGATGTATATAAATTATCTGCATTATTCCCAAAGGAAGAAAAATATGGATTGACAAGTCAAATTAGAAGAAGTGCGGTTTCCATTCCTTCAAATATTTCAGAAGGTGCTGAAAGAAATACTGATGGAGAGTTTAAGAATTTTTTGGATATAGCAAGTGGCTCTTCAAATGAACTCTTTACACAACTAATCTTATCAGAACGATTAAACTTAGTTGAAGAAAAAAATATAAACCCTATTCTAAAAGAATTGATAGAGGTTCAAAAAAATGAATTATAAATTGATACAAAAAATATCTAAAATCTAATATCTAAAATCTCATGTCTAAGAACGCATATATAGTAAGAGGATACAGAACAGCAGTTGGTAAGGCTCCCAGAGGAGTGTTCAGATTTAAAAGACCTGATGAACTCGCAGCAGAAACTATTGATCATTTATTAAAACAAGTGCCTCAACTCGATAAAAAACGAATTGATGATGTTATTGTTGGTAATGCAATGCCAGAGGCCGAACAAGGTTTAAATATTGGGCGGCTTATTTCTTTAATGGGATTGAAAATTGAAGATGTTCCGGGTGTTACAGTCAATAGATACTGTGCCTCAGGCTTAGAAACCGTTAGTATAGGTGTAGCCAAAATTCAATCAGGTATGGCAGAATGTATTATTGCCGGTGGAGTTGAAAGTATGAGTTATATACCCATGGGAGGATACAGACCAACACCTAATTATAAGGAAGCTAAAAACGGACACGAAAATTATTATTGGGGCATGGGATTAACTGCTGAAGCCGTTGCTCAACAATTTAAAGTTTCGCGTGAAGATCAAGATGAATTTTCTTTTAATTCGCATGAAAGATCTTTAAAAGCTCAAGACAATGGCACCTTTAATGACGATATAGTACCTATTACTGTTGAGGAAATTTTTATTGGACAAGATGGCAAAAAGCAATCTAAAAACTATACGGTTGAAAAAGATGAAGGGCCACGTAGAGGAACTTCAATTGGGGCATTGTCTAAATTACGTCCGGTTTTCGCTCAAGGCGGAAGTGTAACCGCGGGTAATTCTTCTCAAATGAGTGATGGAGCTGCTTTTGTATTGATTATGAGCGAAGAAATGGTAAAGGAATTAAATCTTGAACCTGTTGCCAGAATGGTTTCTTATGCCGCCGTAGGAGTTGAACCTAGAATAATGGGCATTGGTCCTGTAAAAGCTGTACCTAAAGCTTTAAAACAAGCTGGATTACAATTAAAAGATATTGATTTATTTGAATTAAATGAAGCTTTTGCATCACAATCCTTAGCCGTTATTCGAGAGCTTAACTTAAATAAAGAAATTGTAAATGTAAATGGTGGTGCTATTTCTTTAGGTCACCCATTAGGGTGTACTGGTGCAAAGCTTTCTGTGCAATTGTTTAATGAAATGCGAAGAAGAAAGAATAAATATGGAGTTGTTACCATGTGTGTAGGTACTGGCCAGGGTGCTGCGGGAGTATTTGAGTTTTTAAACTAGCCAACATAGAATAATAGAGTAAAGAGAAGATAGCATAGAAAATAGAATTAACAAACTTTAAAAATATAGCAAATGAGTACAGATAATAAAGACCTATTAAGAGGCGGACAATTTCTTGTTAGAGAAATAGACTGTGAAGATATTTTCACACCAGAAGATTTCAATGAAGAACAATTGATGATGAAAGATTCTGTTAAAGAATTTGTTGATAGAGAAATCTGGCCTAATAAAGCACGTTTTGAACAAAAGGATTACGCATTGACAGAAGAATGTATGCGTAAAGCTGGTGAACTCGGTTTCTTAAGCATTTCTGTGCCTGAAGAATATGAAGGTATGGGAATGGGATTTGTTGATACCATGTTGGTTTGTGATTATATTTCAGGGGCGACAGGCTCATTCAGCACAGCTTTTGGGGCACATACGGGTATTGGCACTATGCCAATTACATTATACGGCACTGAGGCACAAAAGAAAAAATATGTACCAAAATTGGCTTCAGGAGAATGGTTTGGTGCTTATTGTTTAACTGAGCCTAGTGCAGGTAGTGATGCAAATTCAGGGAAAACAAAAGCTGTTTTGTCTGATGATGGCAAATATTATAATATCACCGGGCAAAAAATGTGGATTTCTAATGCCGGATTTTGTAGCTTAATGATAGTTTTCGCTCGTATAGAAGACGATAAAAATATTACTGGTTTTATTGTAGAATTTGACAAAAACAATCCCAATGGTATAACTATGGGAGAAGAAGAACATAAATTAGGAATTCGGGCTTCTTCTACGCGACAGGTCTTCTTTAATGAAACTAAGGTGCCTGTTGAAAATATGTTATCTTCACGAGGTAATGGGTTTAAAATTGCTATGAATGCTTTGAATGTTGGCCGTATTAAATTAGCAGCAGCTTGTTTAGATGCACAACGTAGAGTTATTACTGAATCGGTAAAATACGCTAATGAGCGTGTTCAATTTAAAACTCCAATTGCAAAATTTGGAGCTATCCGCAAAAAAATTGCAGAAATGGCAACCAATTGTTGGGTGGGTGAAACTGCTAGTTATAGAGCAGCAAAAAACATTGAAGATAGGATTACATTACGTCAAAACAATGGAAAAGATACACATCAAGAGGCTGAATTGAAAGGTGTTGAAGAATATGCTATTGAATGTTCCATTTTAAAAGTTGCCGTTTCTGAATATACACAAAATTGTACTGATGAGGGTATTCAAATTTTTGGAGGTATGGGCTTTTCAGAAGAAACACCTATTGAATCTGCCTGGAGAGATGCCAGAATTGCCAGAATTTATGAAGGTACTAATGAAATCAATAGAATGTTAAGTATTGGTATGCTAATAAAAAAAGCAATGAAAGGACATGTAGACTTATTGACTCCGGCAAAAGCAGTAGCGGGAGAATTAACCGGTATCCCTACACTTAGCAGTCCTGATTATTCTGTACTTTTTGCCGAAGAGAAACAAATTATAGTCAATCTTAAAAAACTATTTTTAATGGTTTCAGGTGCTGCACTTCAAAAGTATGGTGAAAAAATTGAAGAGCATCAACAATTAATGCTAGCCGCCTCTGATATTTTAATACAAATATATATGGCTGAATCTGCTATTTTACGTGCAGAAAAAATGGCTAAAAAAGAGGGGGAAGATAAAGTTAAAGAGCAAATTGCAATGGCTAAATTAAATTTATTCCATGCTATAGATGTTATAGAAACTGCTGGTAAACATTCAATCATTTCTTTTACTGAAGGTGACGAGCAACGCATGATGCTTTTAGGCTTAAAACGTTATATCAAATATGTTAATATGCCTAATATTATTGAATTGAGAAATATTATTGCCAATAAAGTAACAGCTGAAAATGCTTATTGTTTTTAATGAGTACCTATTCGAATTTATATTGGTATAAACAAGGTTAAGTGGATGGAAACCGATTTCAAATAAGAAATCGGTTTTTTTTGAGTCATAAATTATTTATTGCGAACATATACCAATTTGAATCTTTTATTACTTTGGTCTCTTCGCTCAATTTCAAACTGTTTTAGTGATTTAAACAAAGGGGTCAATTTTTCAAATCCGAAATTTCTCGCATCAAAATTTGGTTGTTTTTTGAGAATTAATGAACCTACATCTCCTAAAAAAGCCCATCCATCTTCATCGGCAGCATCCGCTACAGACTGCTTGAGCAATCTTATAGTTCTTGAAGTAATTTTATCCAAACTCACCTTTTTTGAATCACTTACACCGTCTTGTTTATCGGTATACGATTCTAGAATTTCCAGATAAATGAATTTATCACAAGCCACAATAAAAGGATCTGGTGTTTTCTTTTCTCCAATACCATAAACTTGCATACCGGCTTCCCTTAATCTGGTTGCCAATTTTGTAAAATCACTATCAGAAGACACCAAACAAAAGCCATCAACATTTTTAGAATACAAAATATCCATAGCATCAATTATCATAGCAGAATCCGTTGCATTTTTACCAACAGTATAGCTATATTGTTGTATTGGGTTAATAGCATTTTCAAGCAATACATTCTTCCATTTTGTTAAATGCGGCTTGGTCCAGTCGCCATATATACGTTTGATAGTTGGTGTACCATATTTGGTAATTTCCTCCATCATTTCTTTAATATATTTTGAGGGAATATTATCTCCATCAATCAATACCGCTAATTTTGTGTCTTTTATCATAATTATTTAGATCTTACTAATTCTAGTTTAGCAATACTCTTGCTCAATATAAATATTCTAGATTAAATCTTATTCTTTTACTTTTCCACTAAAAACATTTACTTTTGAATTAAAAGGATTGCCGGAAGCTCTTCTCAACATCACCACTTGTCCTGTATGCCAGAGAGCATCAGCAATTGGACCATTAATATTATTCCAAAAAGGGAATGTTCTTGTCCCTGTATCGCTTTTAAAAATAATTTTAAGATCCTCTAAAGATTCGGTCTTTAACAAAATATCACTTGCTTTTTTAAAATTTAATAAAGTTGCCTTGCGTTTTGCCATAAAACTAAGGGTATCTTTTCCAAAACCATCATTGGGTATTTCTAAAGTTACATTGACAATAATTTTAGACAAACTAAAAATATGATCAATAGTTTCACCATTGGTTCTACCATTTTCACTGGATTTATATTTTAAATCTACATCATTCAGGCCTTCCGTTGCCCAATAATACCTAAATCCTAAACCGTCAATCATTCTTGCAGCAACTGTACTAGCAGTATAATTATCAGGGTACTCTGGTATTTCTGCATAAGGTAATTCTGTAATTTTCATGTCTTGAGCATTTAAAAATGAGGTAAAAAGCAAACTAAAAAACAAGGCTAATAATTTCATTATAAAATATTAAATTTACCTGTTGTGTATTTTGAGTTAAAAAAGTTTTGAAACATCAGTTCGAATGATTTATTGATAAAAAATCGTAAATTTCATTCGAGTTGACAGAATTTATCAAAATACACAACGAATTAATTTTATAAAATCTAAAGATAATTTAAAAAATACGAATGACAGAATTACCTGAGGTCTATTTTAAATCGGATGTTGAATGGCGAGCTTGGTTATTAGAAAATCATGATGTTAAGAGCGGTATTTATCTTATTTTTTTCAAAGTAGAAAGTAAAATACCTAGTATGCGATGGGAAGAAGCTGTTAAGGTAGCACTTTGTTTTGGTTGGATAGATTCTACTGTAAAGAAATTAGACGATCAACGCAGGCGACAATATTTTTGCCCTAGAAATACGAAAAGTGTTTGGAGCAAATTGAATAAAACTTATATCACAGAACTCACTAAAAATAATTTAATGCACCAAAGTGGGTTAAAAAAAATAGAAATCGCACAACAAAATGGTTCTTGGATAGCTTTAGATGATGTTGAAAATTTAATCATTCCTATTGATTTAGACATTGCCTTTAAAAAAAACACCAAAGCATTTGAAAACTATCAAAATTTTGCCAGAAGCTATCGTAAAAGTTACTTATACTGGCTAAACCAAGCAAAAAGACAAGCTACCAGAGAAAATAGGATAGAACAAATTATCCAATTTTGCAAAAAAAATATAAAATCAAGATAGAAGCTCTTCGCACTAATATAGCTAGTGTTTAACTAAAATCTATAAATAATTGGCCCGCACAACCAGCATTATTATCATTATTTAAGATCAATCACTAGTCATGATAAATAATGGTTGCATTTCAAAGTTTTTATAAAATGGATGCAGCCTATCTTTATCATAATACTTTTTAACGTTTACAAACTTTTTACTATCGGTTACAACCTCAATAGGAACATGGTCATAACGGCCATTTTTAAGCACTACCATACGCCCATAAATTCCCTTAAGTAATAAATCCAGTGCCAGATTTCCATAAGCCGTTGGCACAACAGAATCTATAAAATCAGGATCACCACAACGGACAAGGTAACCTAATTTTTGATTGATTACATTTACTATATTACCATTATTGTATTTTGGGGAAACATTTTTAAGAGCCAAAGATACTTCATCGCCAATTCCACCCAATTTAGCATGGCCAAATGCATCTTTTTCCATGCCTTCAAACTTCATTTCACCGCCTGCAAATGTTGCTCCTTCAGAAACTAGAACAATAGAATATTTACTCGGGTTACTCCTCCTATCCTTTGACAATAATTCTGTCAAGTGTTCAATATCGAAAGGTACTTCAGGAATAAGACATCTATTAGCAGCTCCTGCCAAGGTAGGTAGCATAGCGGTAAAACCGGCATATCGTCCAAAGACCTCTAGCACTAAAAACCGCTCGTGAGAACCAGCAGCCGTTCGAAGACTATTAGTCAAGCTGATAGTTCTAGTAATACAGGTACTAAAACCAATACAATAATCAGTACCTGGCACATCATTATCCATTGTTTTAGGGATTGCCATAACTTTAACTCCTTTTTTGAACAAATGAACTGCATAGCTTAGTGTATCATCACCTCCTATGGCTATTAGATAATCAACACCCAGCCAATCGAGGTTTTTGATTACCTCAGGAGTAAGGTCATTAACTTCATCTTTGTATGAATCTCTTAAATGGATTGGCACTTTATTTTTAGCAACATGACTAGCTCTTGTTCTGGAGGTATGCAAAAAAGTACCTCCAGTCCTCGCAGCTTTATTTACAAGGTTTTTTGAGAGTTCTGTGAAATTGTCTTTGTTATTATGTTTTTTGTCCCTCACTATATCTATCAGACCTCCCCAACCTCTTCTAAATCCTATTACATTATATCCTTCTAAGATCGCTCTGAAAGTTACCGCTCTTATTGCAGGGTTTAATCCTGGCACGTCACCGCCTCCGGTAAGAATGCCTATAGTTCCTTTACTTTTTTTGATATTCGCCATAATATTAATTTTTACAGCATAAAGGTAAGGTTTTTCTGGAAAACATTTTCTAAAAAACCTCCTTTGAATTAGCTAAAATTTACATATCTACGTATCTTTACATATAATCTATAAAATATTAAAACCATGTCAAACATTCAACAATTTTTAGGCAAAGAAGCAGATTACCTGTTAGATCACAAATGCAATACTATAAAAAAAGATCAGTTGCACTTACCCGGCCCTGACTTTGTAGATCGTGTAGTGTCATCTACAGACAGGAATCCTATAGTATTACGCAATATGCAGGCAATATTCAATTCGGGTCGTTTGGGTGGTACGGGCTATGTATCAATCCTTCCCGTTGACCAGGGTATTGAACATACTGCAGGAGCTTCATTTGCACCTAACCCCATTTATTTTGACCCTGCTAAGATTGTCGAACTTGCCATTGAAGGAGGTTGCAATGCAGTAGCCTCTACATTAGGTGTACTTGGCTCTGTGTCAAGAAAATATGCACATAAAATTCCGTTTATCCTCAAACTTAACCACAATGAACTATTGACCTATCCCAACAAATTTGACCAAATTATGTTTGCAAGTATTGATCAGGCCTTTGCAATGGGATGTGTAGCGGTTGGAGCAACAATATATTATGGTTCTGAAGAAAGCAGTCGACAAATTCAGGAAGTTGCCAGGGCCTTTGAATATGCACATGAACTAGGCATGGTTACTGTTCTTTGGGCGTACCTTCGTAATTCTGATTTTAAAAAAGATGGAAAAGATTATCATGTATCAGCTGATGTTACCGGACAAGCGAATCATCTAGCATCGACCATTCAGGCCGATATTGTAAAGCAGAAACAAGCTGAGAATAATGGTGGGTTCAAAGCTATTAATTTTGCCAAAACCCATGACAAAGTATATTCTGAGTTAGCTACAGACCATCCTATAGATTTAACACGATACCAAGTAGTTAACTGCCTTATGGGAAGGGCAGGTTTAATCAACTCTGGTGGGGGTTCAGGCGAAAATGACTTAGCTCAAGCAGTTAAAACAGCAGTTATCAATAAACGTGCCGGTGGTATGGGATTGATTTCGGGTCGTAAGGCCTTCCAAAAACCTATGGCGGATGGCGTAAAATTACTAAATACTATTCAAGATGTGTATTTGGATAAGAAAGTTACTATTGCTTAATTTTTTGTGATTAAATACACTTAGACATAAAGAAGGCTGTTTAAATATTTCACCTTTAGACAGCTTTTTTAATTTTTTATAATAACACTTATAAAAAAACATTGCCAGCTTTATCAAAGGCCATTTCAAAAGCATTTTGGTCCAAATGAAGATCCACTTTGTTTTGCTGAAAATATTGTAATAATTTTTCTGTAGGCATATTACCTGTCAATTCATCTTTTGCCATGGGGCAACCGCCATAACCCTTAATAGCACTATCAAATCGGTTACAACCGGCATTATATGCTGCATTTACTTTTTCTTGCCAGGTAAGTTGAGTAGTGTGTAAATGTGCTCCAAATTCTATGTTAGGGTATAAGGGAATTAAATGTGTAAATAAGTATGCTATTATATCTGGTGTAGAACTACCTACCGTATCAGATAATGAAATAATTTTTACGCCCATACCGACCATCTTCTGTGTCCATTCCGCAACTATATCAACATTCCAAGGATCTCCATAAGGGTTGCCAAAACCCATAGACAAATATGCTACTACTTCTTTATTGGTTTTATTTGCAATGGCCAAAATTTCCTCTAAGATGAGGATAGATTCTGTTATGGTTTTACCGGTATTACGCATTTGAAAATTTTCAGAAATTGAAAAAGGATACCCTAAATAATCAATCTGTTCAAATTGTGAGGCATCATTGGCACCACGTACATTTGCGACAATAGCCAATAATTTACTTTTGGTATTGCCCAATTCTAATTTGGAAAGCACATCTGCTGTATCTCGCATTTGTGGAATTGCCTTAGGGGATACAAAACTGCCAAAATCTATAGTATCAAAGCCAACTTTTAGCAATTGGTTGATATAGGCAATTTTGGTTTCAGTTGGAATAAACAACTTGATACCTTGCATTGCATCTCTAGGACATTCTATGATTTTTATTTGTGTCATAAAGCATCAAATATACAAACCTGATTTCGGATAATAGTTCTATTTACAGAAATTAAAAAAAAGGTAAGGTTTGAATAGTAAAATAGTTGGCAGAACTAGTTATACCAATTATTTTAGTCGAAAAAGATTGTCTTTTATTTGATTTTCCAACAGATTTGATGAATTTCTCCATATACTTCTCAAAATTTACTTGAAATATTCAGAAAATTAATTTAATATTCCTTATGAAAATAGAATAAAAACTGCAATACCAATGAACACTATAATTTGCAACCATTTTAAGTATTGGCCTACTTTTGAATGTTGCAACATATAATTTGAAATTGCACCTGCTAATATGGCAATTAGTGAAAAAATAATTAATGAAACTGCCATAAAAACAAATCCGAGTATAAAAAACTGGTAAATCGTATTTAAGGAGTTACTAAATAAAAAAGCAGGAAAAAATGCCAGAAAGAAAATAGAAACTTTCGGGTTTAAGACATTCATCATAAAACCTTGCTTAAATAGTTGTACAGTATTCTTTTTCAACTTTTTATCTGATGATAAAGATAATTCAGCTGGGCTTTTAAAAACCAGATAAGCTAAATAAATCAAATAAGCTGCACCTAAAATTTTTAAGATCAAAAACACCTTTTCATTTCCCTTAATTAAGGCTGATACTCCAAATGCGACTAGTGAGGTATGAATGATGCATCCTGAAATTAAACCAAATACGGTAGCCAAACCATATTTTACGCCATTGGTTATACTCTGTATCAAAACATAAATATTATCCGGACCCGGAGCAATGGCTAACAAGGCGGTGGCACCAATAAATGAAATTAAAATAGAGCTATCCAAATTAAATTTTTAGATTATTACAAAATAATACATACTATAAATAACAAAAAAATCCTGCCGAAGCAGGATTCAAATATACTTATTTTCAAATTCATTTATAATGAAGCAGAATATTCTAATAGATCAATAATTTTAGTAGAGTAACCATATTCATTATCATACCAAGAAACTACTTTAATAAATTTATCTGTTAATGCTATACCTGCATTAGCATCAAAAACTGAAGTACGAGTTTCACCCACAAAATCTTGAGAGACCACCAATTCTTCAGTATATCCCAAAATTCCTTTAAGTTCATTTTCAGAAGCTTTTTTCATCACCTTACAAACCTCTTCATAAGAAGTTGATTTACCTAGATTTACTGTTAAGTCAACCACAGAAACATCCATAGTAGGAACACGGAATGACATACCAGTTAATTTACCATTTAAAGAAGGGATAACTTTCCCTACTGCTTTTGCAGCACCTGTAGATGAAGGTATAATATTATGAATTGCTGCTCTTCCCCCTCTCCAGTCTTTCATAGACGGTCCATCAACGGTTTTTTGAGTGGCAGTAGCTGCATGTATTGTAGTCATTAAACCATCAGTAATCTCAAAATTATCATGTAATACTTTAGCAATAGGAGCTAAACAATTGGTAGTACAAGAGGCATTAGAAAAAATAGTGTCAGAAGCCTTTAATTCTTTATGATTTACACCCATAACAAACATAGGGGCATCAGGTGAAGGTGCTGAAATAATTACTTTTTTAGCACCACCATTAATATGATATTGTGCTGTTTCTAGCGTTTTAAAAATACCCGTACACTCAATAACATACTCGGCACCTACTTCGTCCCATTTTAAATTTTCAGGGTTTCTTTCTGCGGTAACCCTAATTTCTTTTCCATTCACAATTAATTTACCATTATTTACATCAACATCGCCATCAAACCTACCATGAACTGAATCGTATTTTAGCATATATGCTAAATAATCAACATCTAACAAGTCATTTATAGCGACAACTTGTACATTTTCTCTTTGGACAGCAACTCTAAGTGCTAATCTTCCAATTCTACCAAATCCGTTTATTCCTATTTTTATCATAATTTTATATTTATATTATACTGATAATATATCAGTTATTCTTAATAATTCTCTATTGATATCATGTGTGTTTTTAATGGCTTGTTCAATATCTGTAGTAATAATTTTCCCTTCTATAAGTCCAACCATTACATTAGATTTACCATCTAATAAAAATTCAACTGCATTTACACCCATTCTACTGGCCAAAACTCTATCAAAACAGCTAGGGCTGCCACCTCTTTGCATGTGACCCAGTACAGAAACTCTGGCGTCATATTGAGGCAATTTTTCTGTAACATAATCTGCCAATTCAAATACGTTTTTACCCGTTTTATCACCTTCTGATACCACTACAATACTTGATAATTTCCCGCTTCGCTTACTTTTTTGCAAGGTTTGTAATAATCTGTCAACGCCCAAATCTTCTTCGGGAATTAAAATTTCCTCTGCGCCTGCTCCTACTCCAGCATTTAAAGCAATAAAACCTGCATCCCGCCCCATAACCTCAACAAAAAATAAACGGTTATGTGAACTTGCTGTATCTCTAATTTTATCTATAGAATCTACAACCGTATTAAGTGCTGTATCATAACCAATAGTTGAGGCAGTACCTGCAATATCGTTATCTATAGTACCAGGTATCCCAATAAATGGCATATCAAATTCTTTACTAAAAGCAACGCCTCCTCTAAAAGTACCATCACCTCCAATTAAAACCAAAGCATCTATCCCCTCTTTTATTAAATTTTCATGGGCTTTTCTTCTTCCTTCAACCGTTCTAAATTCTTTAGATCTAGCTGATTTTAAAATTGTACCTCCTTTACTTATTATATTTCTGACTGACCTTGCTGACAATTCAACAGAATCTCCTTCAATCATCCCTTGATAACCTCTATAAAAACCAATACATTCTACCTTATAATAAGTGCAAGCCCTCGCCACAGCTCGTAAGGCAGCATTCATGCCTGGAGCATCTCCACCAGAAGTTATAACACCAATTTTTCTTATGGGTCCTTTCATATATTTATTTTATTGCTTTTTAGTGGTCAACTATTACCTTTAAAGTTATAAATAATTATTCTTTACTTGTTTAATGACTATTAATAAACATGTCATTTTCTTATATTTATTCTTTTTTCAAGGAATGTAAAATTACTAATAATTATAGTAATTTACGTCCTTTATTGGGACTTTTATACGAAATCGTTATCGTGTAATTATGAGCTTAGATGTAGTCTCAATAATTAATTCCAATACAAAAATTATGATGAAGATTATAAACCAGACAATTGCGTCTGTGAAGTGTATTTAATCTTTTGAAATTGTATCCTTCGTTCTTGCATAAAATTTATCAATTTCTTTTCAGCCCTTAAACTATCTTTAGCTTTTTTATTTGCTTTTCTTTTTTCGCTTTTCTTAAATAGTTTATCAAACAACTCCTTTGAATTGTCATATTCTACCCTCCATGAAAAACCAACACCACTGGTATAACCTTCCACATCAGTAACATCATATTCAATATCATTTTGTCTGGTATAAGCTCTTGCCCTTAAGGTACCTTCTTTATTCAGTGGTAATTCTACCTCAACTTCTCCCACAATATTATTTTGTTGTGTATTGGTACCCACCGGCACACCCACTTTACCATTTACAATAACTCTATCGGCTATAGTACTAGAAAAAGAAACCCCTAATTGATCATTTAATTGATAGTTTCTTACATCTTGTTTACTTGCAATGTCATAGGTTACACCTAATTGAAACTTATCTCCTTTAGTTTGTAAAACACCTGTAAGCACATTGGCAATTTTTTCTGATATGGTACCATATAACGCGGCATTACCATCAAAATTTAAATTACCTTCATCTAAAGGCATAAACGAATTTGAAACTAACAACGAGAAAAACTGAGTCATTTTTGCGTCTTCACTACCCATTTTAAAATCTAATTCTGATTTCATATTAGAGCTTTGGTTAGGTAATTCAACATCAAAATCTATATCAGAATTAAGTAGCTGTCCCGTAATATTAGCAATTAGATTGACATCAATTTTTCTTTGAGAGTCTTTAGAAATATTATCTAACAATACAGAAGGGTTTGCTTTTGTTTTGTATATAGCATTAATATTTAAAAATGCATTAAACGGATTTCCGTTCCAAACTACACTTCCACCGGGTTTTACAATGAAATCTTTGTTCACTATATTCCTAAATTCATAAACGCCCTTATCAACAATATAAGCTCCATAAATTTCAAATTTACCATTCGTATTAATTTCTATAGCCATGTTACCATTACCACTACCTCGTAATATACTACCCGTATTTTTATCAACCACAATCTGAGTTATTGCATTGTCTTTAACTTCTAAGAAAAAATTCAAGGTCAATCCTTTTAATTTATCGAAAATTATTTCTTCCTGCTGATTTTTATCGATGCCATTTTTAGTTTCTGTAATAAAATTTATCAATCCAGAATCTCCTATGGTTGAAACATCACTTAAAGGAACAATAAATTCTGTTCCGGGCATGGTTGCAGCAGTTACATCTATTACCAACTTATCGGTATAACCCCTAATACTGGCATTACCATCCATAAATGCTGTACCATAATACGGCACTTCTTCATCTTCTTTTGTATTCAATATCAATAAATCTTTTGTATCAATTTTTAAATTTAAAAACCATTTTTTAAATTTATTATGATGCGAAATACTACCATATAGTTGGCCCTTGGTGTTTTCTGCAACATCAGTAATAGTAGTAGGAGAAAATTTAAAAGATTGGTTTGTAAGTTCAACTTCAGTGTTGTCTGCTATATCATAAGCTACATTTAAATATGGAATTTTCAATCCTGCATTATCTAATTTTAAGAAACCGTTAATATTAGGGTCTTCTAAGATACCCGATAGTGTACCAGAACCCGAAATATTGCCTTTGATATCTGTTAAAACATCTTCTCCTAAAGGACTTAAGGCTTCGAGGTTAAAATCGAACAACTTAAAATTTCCTAAAATTGTTGGTTGATCTATAGAAAAATCAACTTCTCCATCTACATAAAAGCTATCAAAGTAATCATTAGTTAATCTTGCTGCAATATCATATCTCTCAACAGAATTGTCACCTCTTGCCGTAATAAACAAGTCACCTTGTTTATAATTATTAATTGCAAAATTATTTATGGATACGTTGGCCAAAGGAAATGTTTCTCCATTTTTTTGTTTATAATTGACCTTTCCGTTTACAAGACCTTCCAATTCAAAATTATCAATGTATGGTGTTATACCGTTTAGGTTGACATTTTGTAAGTTTAATGTAATATCTTTATTATTTTTACCGCTTAAAATTCCTGAAAAATCAATGCTTTGATTATTAGACAGTACAGTTAATTTATCAATAGCAAAAGTGTGAAATTTATTATCGAAAACTACCTTGTTTTGATTGTTATTATTTGGGTTAACGGCCCAATTATTATCTTTAAATTTTATATTCGATTTTTTTAATCCAACTACAGATTTGTTGTTTTCATTAATTGTATAATAAAAACTTAAATCGAAATTTTCTTTAAGGTCTTTTCCACCCACAAAATCTGTTCTAAAGAAGAGTGTATCATTCAAAGTAACATTAACTAAATTTAAATTGGCAATATTATAATAACTTGTATTTACTTTATCAACGCTTAATAAAGTATTGTAAATAGGGTTTTTATTATCAATTTGTAATCTTATGTTTTCTATAAGATTTTCATAAGCTTCTATTTTAGGTGATTTGACGGTCAATTCAAATTTATCTTGATCTGAATTTATTTTTCCTTTGATAGATGAACTTGCTCCAATTTTTACTTTAGGAAAAAACACATCTACAATCTTATTATAAATTTTAAAATTAAAATCGAAAAACTGTCCTTTGGTAACTACGGTAGGATTATAATTAGCATAAATACTTGAGAATGAATTTGCAGCCAATTTACCCAATTCATCAAATTTAAAGATTCCTTTTACCTTACCTTCAACAATATCTGTTGAATTCATTGTTATAGTTCTAATACTGTCTTGAAATTCTGATGTAATATTAAAATCAGTAAAAAAATAATTGTCATTCTGATTGGTATACGAAGCATTAGAAAAATTAATTTGACCGGCTAAATTATCAAGAGTATTACCACTTAATTTTATATCTATCTTTCCTTTTAGGATTGAAATTGAATCTCTTTTAAAAAGATTGAGCTTATTAAAATTAGAATAGGCAACATCTGCAACAAAGTCAAATTTATAAACCTTGGTAGACAAATCTGCAAGACCTTTAAAACTCATTTGTAAATTTTCATCTTTTGACACTAACTCTCCATCAAAATGTTGGTTTTTAAGGACGCCGTTAATATCTATATTATTATAAGTATAGCCCTTATACTGATGCTTAAAAATGTTCCCTTTTACAGAGGAGTTTATTTTTTCTAAGGCAAAACCTTTACCATCTACATCTGCAATCAAAGATAATTTACCAACAAGGCTATCATTAATTATTTTACCAAATTCCAAATCTATAAATTCAATTTCACCAGTATATTTCGCATTATTTATATCATCAATATTGGTCATTTTTAAGTCGGCAATAATTTTTCCCAAACCAGATCTGACTATTACATCAGCATTCATCAACTCTTTGGTAATAAAAGATTGACCGGTAACATTAAATCTTCCAAATTTATTTAAAGCCGGAGGTAAATTATTCCCCAAGATATTAGGTAGCAGAATTTTTAAATTTTGATAAGTAGAAGAAAGCTCATTAATATTAGCATTTAAAGAAAATCCTTTATCAGTATTTACGGCATTTACAAAATGAAAATGCCCATTAATAATTGAATTTCTATTTGATTCTAAAAGTAAGTTATTGAGTTTAAAATCGTTTAGTGTTCCTTTTAAGTCTCCTGTAAAATTAACTTTATCATTTAAGCCCAATTCATTGTAAAATTGATGTAAATCAATTAGAGAAACCAAACCTTTACTTATGTTGGCATCAATAATTACTTTATTGTTAAAATCGGCTAAATCTTCTCGTTTGTAATTAAATGTAAAATCAGCTTCAATGGTAGAATTAGGTGTTGACAAATGCGTTTTATCAAATTGCATCCGGCTCTTGGTATAGGTAAAATTTGTAGTTAAGTTGGTCACCTCTATATTGTGATCTTCCACTAAGGATACTTCTCTTACCTTGGCATAAACATTTGACCCTGAAATTTTAAAATCTTCAACAAAACCATTTATATTCTTATAAAAAACAATGGCATTTTCTTGTTTATTTTTATCAAAAAGATAAAAATTTGCATTCAATATATTTAATTGAGAAGAAGTTAGTAAAAACGGAGAACTACTTGGTGTTGAATCTTTACTGTCAAATTTATCTATAAAAATGGATAGGTTATCATTATCCTCATCCTTATGTGTTTTCATATATAAATATAAACCTTCGACATCAATTTCACTAAATTCCAGTTTATTATCAACTATTTTTTTATAACTAAAAATTGATGTAGTCAAATTCTCTACATAGATTAAAGAATCATTATGATGATCGTTAATTTGAACACCTTTGAGTTCAATGTTTCCTAAATACGCAAGGTTGACTTTTTTAACAACTATGTTGGTGTTGTACTTTTTATTAATTCTATTGGTTACAATTTTGGCAATATTAGTTTGTACCACCGGAAGCGAAAGTAAAACCACCGAAAGAACAGCTAAGAGTAACAAAGTTACCATAACTCTTAGTATTATTTTTTTTGCTCTTTTGATAGTTTTAAATGTTATAAATTTGCGTTGTTAAAAATACATAAATTACAGGTACAAATTTTATGCCTTACTGATTAATTTGACAACAAATAACTCAATATATATTTTAGCTATAGAATCTTCTTGTGATGATACGGGGGTAGCTATCTTACACAACGACAAAGTGTTGAGTAATGTTGTGGCAAATCAAGAAATTCATTCACAATATGGCGGCGTTGTTCCTGAACTTGCTTCAAGAGCACATCAGCAGCATATTGTTCCGGTAATTGATCAAGCTTTAAAGCTGGCTAAGATTGATAAAAAACAATTGAATGCTATTGCTTTTACAATGGGTCCGGGTCTAATGGGTTCTTTATTGGTAGGCAGTTCTTTTGCAAAATCTATGGCATTGGCATTAGGTATTCCGTTACTAGGCGTAAATCATATGCAAGCACATATATTGGCACATTTTATTAAGGATGATGATCAGCAGAAACCACTTTTCCCATTTTTATGCTTGACTATAAGTGGTGGCCATACTCAAATTGTAAAAGTAATCGATTTCTTTTCGATGAAAGTAATTGGTGAGACTTTAGATGATGCCGTGGGTGAAGCTTTTGATAAATCTGCTAAACTATTAGGCTTAGATTACCCTGGTGGCCCTTTAGTTGACAAATATGCTCAACTAGGCGACCCGAATGCTTTTGATTTTCCAGAACCTAAAACTAAAAACCCATTAGATTTTAGCTTTAGTGGATTAAAAACATCTATTCTTTATTTCATCCAAAAACAGGTGAAAAAAAACCCAAGTTTTATTGCCGAAAACCTAAATGATATATGTGCTTCTATACAAAGTACAATTACTTCAATTTTAATAAAGAAACTTGTAGCAGCTGCTAAACAAACGGGAATCAGTCATATTGCTATTGCCGGAGGGGTTTCAGCAAATTCTGAAATTAGAAAAGTATTGATGGAGGCTGAAGAAAAATATGATTGGAAAACCTATATACCTAAATTTGAATATACCACAGACAATGCTGCAATGATTGGTATTGTTGCCTATTATAAATTTTTAGATCAACAATTTGAAGACTTATCTGTTTCAGCACAAGCGAGAATGAAGTTTTGAATTTAAAACTGTTAGAATCATATTTTACTATATTTTTAATTAATACCAAATAAACTTGTTTTTAGTGTATACATATTTTAGAACGTGACAAAAGAACAAAAAATAACACCTCTACAAAATAGCTAAAAATAGGCCTAAAATTATCTATTTACATATTTCTAGGTACTTATGCAACGATTACGATTTTAGGCAGCCGTTTTTATTTTCAGGTTGTTTTTTCGGAAAATTCTTTAAATTGGTTCATCCATTTTTGGCTTTGCTCTTTAAACTTACTCGGAAAAAAAATTACCATCAACTTAATCATAATTCCGTTGAATTTTGTGTATTCAACTTCTGATATAAATTGTGTTTTGTTATCTCCAATTGTTTTAAATCTAGTAGTTTGAGTGTTTGTCATATGAATATGTTCGTACAAAGCAATTCTTTCTTGTGGTAAATTTGAAGAAATTATCGTTTCCAATAATTCAATTCTTCTTTTACCTTGAAAGATAATTCTTGATTTTGCTCCTTTTGTATTCAATTTACCTTCTAAATGTTCAATACTTTCAAATCCATCTTGCCATTCTTTAAAATTGTTTTCGTTGTCCCAAAGTGCTACTACTTTGTCGATAGGCAAATTTATGTCGACTGAACAGGTGTATTTCATAGTCCTACTTTTTCTTTTTCGTAAGTTTTGGTTTTAATTCAGAAACATAATTAAAACTCTTCTGTAAGTATTTGGACAATTCGCTAGTGTCGCTCAATAAAGCATTTGGAACTGAAACATATTCTTTCATTATTCGCCCGTATTGTTCCATTAAATAACTATTGTATTTTTCTATAAAGTACTTTCTATCCATTTCAGACAGTCTTAACCCCATAATGCCTTCTTTAGATAAAAAAGAAAACATATGTCCATTAATTGAAGTATAAGGTGTTGTTTTTCCTTTTCTTTCAAATCTTGAACATTGATCAATCAATTTGTCGTAAATCTCTAATTTCTTAATCCACATCTATCTTAAAATTAATACCACCGGGAGACCTTTAAGAAACCCATTATAAAATTAAAAATAGTAAATTTAGCAATAACGTAATAGGTTCTGGGACAATATTATCCATAAAAATACATGTATTTACTTATAATCTTACAGAAGTCAGTTATTCTGAGTGTTTGAGAATCACACAAGGTCTGCTTACCAGTAACGGGAGTCTACGCAGTAACCTCCAAAGTTATTGTTTTAATTAATTTAACCATCTGATTATCAATATTAATAAATTCAAAATATTAAGTTTTTGCGTAGACTGACGGGTATATGGTACAAGTTATATTTGGTATTTAAGATAATCAATCTATCAAATGAAAAAAACACAAAAAACAATTATGTATTAACAATAATCCGCCTGCCGCTTATCCTCCCTGCCTTATTAGCAGGCAGATTTGGTGAATTCTTTGTTATAAACAGTTATTTTGAAATTTACTTAGAGTTTATTTGAGAATAAATACCCCAAAAATCTTCTAAATGCCATGTCTTATCAATTTTACCTTCTTCATTAAAATGATGAGTATCAAAAGCAACAACATTGATTCTTTTCCCTGTTTTGGGTATTCCAAAGGCATTTCCAGAATGCGTAACTTTCAATTCACTTCTTACGTGAACTAAATCTTTATCTACAAGAATATGTGTTGGCTTACCTTTCAAATCAGAAAACATATTTCCAAATTCTTGGGCATGTTTAATAAAACCATCAATATCAGGAGTTTGCCCTGGATCTGATGGAAATTGGGTGTAGTTTTTGGCTAAAATATCTGGTAAAACAGACATGTCGCCTGTTGCGAAAACTCCATAAAATTTATTAATTACATCTAACTTTTGTTGTCTGTCAGATTCCATTTTAGTCACATATTCCTCAACAGCATTTTGTCTTTCCTTTTCGATGTCTATTTTTTTTGTATCACAAGAAGAAAATAAAATCATTAATACCAATATTGGACAAAAATAAGTCAGTTTGTTTTTCATAAATTTAAATTTTACTAATAATATATTTTGTTTTTTACAAGGTTTAGCATATAAAGCATAGCATCCCGCATGGTGCTATAATTTCATATACATGGTTGCACTAATCCCGCCTTAGCGGGAAGAAGCACAACGAAAAAATTTGTATTTTTAGTTTTCACAAAAAAACTACAAATATGAGTAAATTTAAAAAAAAGAATTAACCTACCTAGAACAAGCTTTTAAAAAGGTTTCAGGTTTTGAAAAGTTGTACAAGATATTACAAGTAAAGACAGAGCTATCCGGTAAGAGTGAGAGTACATTAAGGAATTATGCACGTTGTTTGGCACATTTAGCCATGCATTATGATTGTTCTCCGGAATTATTGGATACCGAGCAAG